>CENO01015526.1_pt1 | contig 13150 bp, 10 predicted proteins | sample 530271 | NCBI WGS metagenome assembly CENO01 (sample SAMEA2619857, study PRJEB7988) | marine metagenome | biome: marine biome (ENVO:00000447); feature: surface water layer (ENVO:00002042); material: "saline water (ENVO:00002010), including plankton (ENVO:xxxxxxxx)" | depth 5 m | reverse complement strand
AGCTGGCGCCCTTTGCTTTTGCAAATCACCATTTTCACCCTTGCCCACAGCCTGACCTTGGCATTGGCGTCACGCGGGCTGTTCAACATGCCTGCAGCAATTGTTGAACCGTTGATTGCCGCGTCAATCGCTTATGTGGCACTGGAAAATCTTTGGCAGAAAAAGCTGCGCTTATCGCGGTTGCTGATCATTTTTGCTTTTGGGTTGTTACACGGCCTCGGCTTTGCCGCGGTGCTTTATGACATCGGCCTGCCAAACACTGATTTTCTGATCAGCCTGATCAGCTTTAACGTTGGTGTTGAGCTAGGTCAGATTACAGTGATTGCCGCCGCCTTGATGCTCAGCCGTTTAGTGCCAGTCTCGCCAGATAGTTACCGGCGTTTTATTGCTGTTCCCGCATCCTTGGTGATCGGCGTCATCGGCATCGGCATAGCGGCTGAGCGGGTGATCGGAGTCTGGCTGTCATAAACCGCACCCGCTCTGGCCTCGCCAGTCATCTCAGCCCAGTTAAAAACACGCCTTGAGCAATGCACGTGTGTTTTTGGCGGTCAGCTCACGCGGGTTTCCCCCGGCACTAGGATCAGTAAGCGCCGCTTCAACGATACGGTCAAGATCAGCATCGCCAAGATCGCGGAGGCCCAGATCGGTAAGGTTTTTTGGAATATTCAAATGCGTCACCAGCCCACCAACAAAATCATAAAACCCATCAAAGCCGCCCTCGATGCCAAGGTAACGTGCCGCGGCCACAAACCGGTCTTCAATTTCACTTCGGTTAAACCGCATCACTGCCTGCATAACAACAGCATTTGTGGTGCCATGATGGGTATGATAAATCGCCCCAATAGGATGCGATAAGGCATGGATCGCTCCAAGACCTTTTTGAAAGGCTGTTGCCCCCATCATCGCAGCACTCATCATATGGGCGCGTCCGGTAAGATTGGCGGGATCATCATAAACGGCTGTCAGATTCTCTTTGACCAACCGCATGCCTTCTAGGGCAATGCCGTGACTCATCGGATGGTAATGCGGTGATGAAAACGCCTCTAGACAATGGGCAAAGGCATCCATGCCAGTACCCGCGGTGATAAAATTAGGCATTCCAACCGTCAGTTCAGGATCACAAATCACCACAGTTGGCAATATTTTCGGGTGAAAAATAATTTTCTTTACCGCCGTTTGTGAATTGGTAATAACCGACGCCCGGCCAACCTCTGATCCGGTACCAGCGGTTGTCGGTACAGCAATAATAGGGGCAATCACATCAGCATTGGCACGTGTCCACCAATCGCCAATATCCTCAAAATCCCAGACCGGACGGGTTTGCCCGACCATAAACGCAATCACCTTGCCAAGGTCAAGGCCTGAACCGCCACCAAAGGCAATCACCCCATCATGACCGCCAGCTTTATAAGCCGCCAGCCCAGTTTCCATATTGATCTCGGTAGGATTGGGGTCAACCTCGGCAAATAACGCTGCATTAAGCCCAGCCGCCGTTAGGCTCGCCAGTGCGTTTTGGGTGATCGGCAGATCGACCAGACCTTTATCTGTGACCAGTAACGGCTTTTCAATGCCGGCGTGCTGACAAGCTTTGGCAAGTTCAGCAATGCGGCCAGCACCAAACCAGATGGTCGTGGGATAAGACCAGTTTGTTGTCAAGGTCATCGTTATAAACCCTTTTTCATATGATACGATTTAGGGCGGGTTAGATTATGAAAACCGATTTCTGATAGACTGCCACCACGGCCTGTATCTTTACACCCAGTCCAGCATAATGCCGGGTCAAGATAATCACATCTATTCATAAAGACCGTACCGGTTTCCAATTGATCAGCAATTTGCGTGGCACGATCAAGATCATTCGTCCACAACGCCGCGGTTAACCCATAGTCGCTGTCATTCATCAACCCGATGGCTTCAGCATCATCTTTGACTTTCATGATCCCCACCACCGGGCCAAAGCTCTCTTCACGCATCACCGGCATGGTGTGATCGACATCCAAAAGAATCTGCGGCATCAGATACGCCCCGTTATTTGCCGGGAACGCTGCCGGGTCAATCAGTACCCGCGCCCCACGCGATAACGCATCGTCGGTTTGGGCACGGACCAAGGCGGCAAAACGTTCATGTGCCATGGGCCCCAATGTTGTGTTGGGATCAAGTGGATTGCCCAGTATATAGCTATTCACAATGGACACTGCTTTTTCAACAAACTGGTCAAACACAGCATCCGCCACATAAATGCGTTCTATGCCGCAACAACACTGACCAGAATTAAACATCGCACCATCAATCAGCGTGTCAGCCGCCGCCTCAACATCGGCATCACTCATCACATAGCCCGGATCTTTGCCGCCAAGTTCAAGCCCAAGCTCGGTAAAACTGCCTGCCGCCGCCTGTTCAATGGCCCGGCCACCAGCGACCGACCCAGTGAAATTCACAAAGCCAAATGATTTATCGGTAATCAATTGTGCCGTCGTGGCATGATCCAGATATAGATTCTGGAATACATCCGCCGGGACGCCTGCCTGGTTAAAGGCCTTAGCCAGCCGTTCACCGACCAAAATGGTTTGTGTGGCATGTTTCAGCAACACCACATTTCCAGCAATCAGCGCCGGTGCCACCGCATTGATAGCCGTCATATAGGGATAATTCCATGGCGCAATTACCAACACTGCCCCATGCGGCACGCGTTTTATATAGCGCTGAAATTTATCGCTGTCCTCGATAGCAATGGGGGCCAGACTGTGCGGGGCAATATCCGCCATATAGCTGGCACGCTCTTGAAAGCCGCCAAATTCACCGCCATAGCGGACAGGTCGCCCAATTTGCCATGCCAATTCCCGCACAATATCTTCATTTTGCTGGCCAATGATAGCGACCGCCGCCCGCACCAAATCGATGCGTTCGGCAAGTGGGCGCGCCGCCCATTCAGCTTGCGCCGCATGCGCCTTGGCCACGGCTTTTCTGGCCGCCGCCAGCGATAATGCCTCGCGTGTAGCATAAAGGGTGCCATCAACTGGCGAGATGCATTTTAATTCCACTGACATATTTAGGCTCTCTCGAATCCACGACGCACCTCATAATCGGTGACCTTGCCGTCAAAATCTTCCTGTTCCCAGCGGGCCGCCCGTACATAATGATCGACCACCGCATCCCCCATCGCAGCCCGCAGCATTTTCGACTGATCAAGTGCGACGGTTGCATCTCGCAGGCTGGCAGGGATTGATCGGGCGGCATCCGCTTGATAGGCGTCGCCTGTGAATTCGGCTTCAAGCGTCAAATTATCTTCGATGCCTTTCAGCCCAGCGGCCAATTGACTTGCCAGTGCCAGATAGGGGTTAAGATCAGACCCACCAACACGGCACTCTACCCGAATATTCTGGCTGTTCTCGGCGACGACCCGGTAGCCGGCTGTACGGTTATCAATCGACCAGATCGCCTTTGTTGGCGCAAAGGTGCCAGCTTTAAAACGCTTATAAGAATTGACATAAGGCGCCAGAAAATAGGTCGTATCATCGGCATAGGTCAAAAGCCCGGCAAGATAGCTCTGCATCATTTTTGACATGCTATGCGGTTGTGCTGGGTCAAAAAACACCGCCTCACCATCTGCACGACGAAGCGATTGGTGAATATGGCTTGATGAGCCGGCATAATCATGATGCCATTTGGCCAAAAATGTGATCGCCCGGTCATTCAAAAAGGCAATTTCCTTTACTGCATTTTTGACCATGACATGCACGTCCCCCATGCGTAACGCATCGGCATAATGCACATTGATTTCAGCCTGACCGGCATCGGCTTCACCCTTGGTGTTTTCAACATTAATACCGGCACCATGCAGCCCATTGCGAATTTGCCGCATAAGGCTCTCTTCTTTTGTCGTCTGGAAAATATGGTAATCTTCATTATAGGGGCTGATGGGCGTCATCGCATGATAGCCCGCATCACGGATGGTCTCGAAGGTTTCTCGAAACACAAAAAATTCCAGCTCGGTGGCGGCCATCATGCTCAGCCCTAGATCTGCCGCCCGCTTCAGCTGTTGCTTTAGCACGGTACGCGGGGCATGCGGCACTAATTCATGCGTATGATGGTCCAGCAAATCGCATAATACCAACGCGGTGCCTTCCAGCCATGGCAAAACACATAATGTGTCAAGATCGGGCCGCATGACATAATCGCCATAGCCAGCCGACCAGCTGGTTGACTCGTAGCCATCAACAGTTGCCATTTCAAGATCGGTGGCAATCAGGTAATTACAGCAATGCGTCTCTTCCCACGCATTATCAACAAAAAACTTCGCATGGAACCGTTTGCCCATCAGCCGTCCCTGCATATCGGGAAAGGCGGCTACAACCGTATCAATGCTGCCATTTTTTACCGCAGCGCGCAGTGATTTCATCGATAGAATTTCTGACATGGGTTATCTACTCCTCTAGAAACTTTACGGTATCAGTGTGGGGCCAAAACTCCATGCCATGTAATTTGGTTTGTCTAGCTGTAGCGTTGAGACCGCTCTTCTCCACTAGCATCAGCAGAGTACAGTTCGAACATTTGGAAAACCTTTACCTATACCTCTGACTTTGCGGCTATTCAATCGCATGACATTCGTTCTATGCTGAAGCCTTTTTTAAATATCTCAAAAATTCGGCAAGCCATCAATTCAAACACAGTGCGATGACTCACAAACAAAATTAAACCATTATTGTTGCGCCATCTGCACCAACAATGACATTGCCACTAAAATGTTGGCGAACTTCAGCTATCCAATCATCATCTTTAGCAATACTTCTTTCCGCTGGTATAAGATGACTCAGCACCAAAAGCTCTACCCTAGCATCATGTGCAATGCGACCAGCCTCATGCGCAAAACTATGCGAGGCAATTAAATGTCTGTTTAGCCGTTCGTCAGTATTTCTGGTCTTGGCAGTTACATAGTCAACTCCCGACTGGAGCATGGCTTCATGCACAAGTATTCTGGCATTTTTAGCAAAACCAGCGAGACTTGGCATATAGGCAGTGTCTCCCGAAAAACATATCTTCTGCCCATCGGATATAAAATTCAGCGCAAAACAATCCTGCATGGGTGGATGAATTGTGCGCAATGCAGAAACGGTAAAGTCGGAATTCTCTTCGACAACGCCCTGACCATACTCATAAACCGAGACCAAATCACACAAATGTGGTCTGCCTTCGTCCAAAACGCGCACTGCGATATCAACTTCCATCATTTCAAGAAAATGCGACCAGACCCGTGCTGTACCCGCCGGGCCACGAACCACCAGCTGATGTTGCAAACCCGATGTCCAAGCGGTGTGTATCAGACCACCAAGTTCCAGCACATGATCAGAGTGCAAGTGGGTAATAAAAATATCAGTGATTGCTGATGCGCTATGTCCCGCACGAACGAGGGCCTGCGTGACGCCAATACCACAGTCAATTATAATTTTACGTTGCCCTAAACACAGTAAATTTGAAGTTGGCAAAAATGACACCCCTGGAGTCCGCAATGCCGGCCCACCCTTGGTGCCCAGCAAAGTCAATGTTTTTTCTCCATGATTGGTCTTCATTTAGACGGCCTTCAGAAAGTATGTCTCCTAAATACTAGGGCATTCATTGGTTATCTTGCACTATGCAAGTTTATCAAAACCCGTTGCCAAAACTGCATCAAGCTTATGACTTGTTTGTAGCGTCAAAAAAACTCAACTGTCGAGCATTGGCACTTTTTTTAAGCGCCGCTTTACGCGTTCCCCTCTGTCGGCGGCTTCCAAGCTTGTCGTATATTTTTTTGGCCTCATCACGAAACCCTGCGGTTTTACGTGCTGTTGATAAGCGTGCGCGCGCCGCTTGTACTGCGGCCCTGTGGTCGACGATCGGCGCCGGGTAATGCTGACCAATCACACATCCTGAACGGCGTTGCATTTCAACATCCATTTTTGCTGGTTCATGGATCCACATAGCGGTCAAATTTTGCAGTTCTGTTACCCAACGCCGGATAAATACGCCATCTGGATCATGGTCCATTGATTGCTTGATTGGGTTATAAATCCGTACCGCATTAATGCCGGTGATGCCAGACTGCATCTGGATTTGGCTATAATGAATGCCGGGCTCATAATCGGTAAATAACCTGGCTAAAAAATGCCCGGTGCGGCGCCAATCAATACCCAAATGATAGCTAGCGAAGCTCACCAGCATGGCCCGCATCCGAAATGTAATCCAGCCTTCATGGATAAGATTGCGCATACACGCGTCAATAAATGGATAGCCCGTGAGGCCGGTAGACCATGCCGCAAAAAGATCGTCTTCATTATCTGCCACTGGCATGTTTCGAAACGCCGGATGCATGGCATCGATTTCAATTTTTGGTTGATCTTCAATTTTCTGAATAAAATGACAGCGCCACGATAACCGCGCGTTGAAAGCTGATAGGTTGCGTTTCCATATAGGCGCATCTGCGGCCGATAATTGAGCCCGGCGGCTTTGAACCGATTTGACAATTTCACGTGCCGATATTGTACCCCATGTGAGATGAGCTGAAAGGCGCGAACAATGAATTTCAGATGGACCCGGTGCCGATAGCCGATACAGATACTGGCGGCCGCGGGTGGCCAGGAAACTGTGTAATGTCTGTATCGCTGCCCGGCGCCCGCCTCTTTGTGTTGGGCCCGGCACATCGTCACCAAACAACGCATCATCGCTGGGCAGGATCGTGCCGGGTTCGATGGCAAGTGGGGGCAACCGGTCGGGCTTTGGCATGAGAGGGGCAGCCATGCGTTGATTGCGCAGGCGTGCCCAGTCATCACGGTGCCGTAGACAGCGCACAATGCCATTTGTTGGATACTCATGAAATTCAATGGCTTGCGCACGGCACCAATTTCGAACTCCTTCATCGCGCTGATATCCCCATAAATTGCTGGTTTCTTGATGCGCATACACGCCATTTATCTCACAATCAGAGCGGATGGACTCAAACACGTCGGTGATCGTTCCGGTGCGCACAACAAGAGGCTGGCCAAGGTCGGCGCAATCCTCTCGAAGTTCTACCAGACTATCATGGATAAAATACCAATGACGACGCGACGCACATGGTTGCCGCCAATAATCAGGTTCGACGACATATAGTGGCAACACAGGCAAGCCAGACGCGCAGGCGGCGACTAGCGGGGCATGATCATGGAGGCGTAAATCGCGTTTAAACCAAACGATGGAAACTGCCGTCTTCATGCCGAATAGATAATCATGTGATCAACAAGGTCAAGGTAACCACTAACTCTGTTGATACACAATGAGCCAAAATTATAGGTGCTATCTGTGGTCAAGGAGCCAACAGAACTCAACATACGCACTCAGAAAAATTGTCTATTTTAGAGATAATTGAGTACATTTTCTTATTGCTTTTGCACCATAAAGCCTCAAGATAAAGAAGTAGAAAGGGAGGAAAACTATGAGTAAAAATCCTACAGAAAAACATTCTACAGCGCGGGCTGCGAGACAGTTCAAGCGTCGAATGCTACTTAAAAGTGGTGCCGCGTTAGCAGCACTAACACCAATTGTGCCACTTTATGTGAAAAACGCTTTTGCTGCCTCCAGCGGCCAGGTCAACGTACTGATGTGGGGCGAATATTTGCCTGATTCGGTGGTGGCAGATTTTAAGGCCAAAACAGGCATCACCATCAACCATACTAAAATCGGTGACAACGGTGAAATCATCTCCAAGATGAAAGCCGGTGGTGGTGCTGGATATGATCTTGCCAGCCCAACCAATATGCGTGCTCTTCAATGGGAAAACCTTGGAGTTTTGGCACCATTCGATATGAAGCGCATACCAAATATAAGCAATGTCAATCCAGGCATGGTTGCTGTTGGCGAACGTGACTGGAATTTTGGTGGCAAGGGATCACACTGGGTACCACAACTGTGGGGCACCGAGTCGATTTCTTGGCGTACAGACAAATGGTCCCCAAATGGGCTACCTAGCTTTGGCGATATTTGGGAGCCCGATCCAGCCATCAGTGGCGCCTTCATGATGGGTAGAACATATTCCATGATGACAGGGTGTGGCATATGGATGCATCATCAGGGCAAAATGGATTTCTGGTCATCATACAAAGATGAAGCGACCATGCGGAAAAACTGGGAGATCATCACCGAATACTGCATCTCTAAGAAGGGTAATCTGGTGAAATTCTGGTCCGGTGGTGATCCACAGAAGCAAGGCTTTACATCTGATGGTGTTGTTGTTGGTCAAACATGGGATGGCCCAATTGTATCGATGATGAAGGCTGGTGAGCCTGTTGCCTATCAGACCACCAAAGAAGGCGCTTTGGCTTGGGTCGATGGCATCACATTGTCAGCTAAAGCCGAAAACATCGATGAAGCCTATGAGTTGATCAACTACAGCTTCACTCCTGAAGTTGGTGGTCAGACCATTAATGAAATCGGCTATAATTCAGCGGTGATTGGCGCATCGGACCATTATTCAGATGCAACCAAGGCAATTTCACAGGCCGTATATCCAGGCGACACAGCATCTAAGCTGAACCCATGGCCGCCTGAGCCACCTTGGTATGCCGATGCTCGTGCGGAATATGCCAATAAGTTTGAGACTGCTTAAACTGGTTCACTAAATTTATGCTGAGAGCGCCGCGAGATTTCCTGCGGCGCTCTCATGCGATTATTTAGGTCTTTTTTTCTGAATTTTTTGACCAGAGGTTTGCTGATGAGTGCTGATGTAGAACTGCATGATATATCGATTAATTTCGGCGATTTTTATGCAGCTAAAGACGTTAGCGTGATGATCAAAAAAGGGGAGTTTTTTAGCTTCCTTGGCCCGTCTGGTTGCGGCAAAACTACCATTCTTCGTACCATTTCTGGATTTTTGGAACCATCAAAGGGCCAAGTGCTGATTGGCGGCGAGAATATGGCTGGCATTGGCCCAAACAAACGCCCGACCTCGTTAATTTTCCAAAATCTAGCCCTGTTCCCATTGATGTCAGTTGCTGACAACATCTCTTTTTCGCTTGAGGTAAGAGGCCATTCAAAAGCTGATAGACGTGCGCGCGCTGAGGAATTACTGGGGCTTGTCGCACTCGAAGGCCAAGGCGACAAAAAAGTCCATGAGCTTTCAGGCGGGCAACGCCAACGAGTCGCCATCGCCCGGGCCTTAGCCATCGAGCCGGAAGTCCTGCTTCTTGATGAACCACTTTCTGCGCTTGATCTCAAACTTCGTCAAAAAATGCGATCTGAACTTCGGGCCATCCAGAAACGCGTTGGCATCACATTTATTTATATCACCCATGACCAGGGTGAAGCGCTGACAATGTCTGACCGTATCGCCGTCATGAACGAGGGCAGGATTGAACAGGTTGACAGCTGTCAGGCCGTGTATGAACAGCCAAAAACACCTTTTGTTGCTAGCTTTGTGGGCGAAAACAATCCATTTTATGGTGAGGTCACCGCAAGCAATAACAGCCGGGTTGAAGTGCTATGTGATGGCAACAAATTTGTTGCCGATATCAGCGGCAGGGATCATCAGGAGTCAAAAAAGCTGACCATAGGGCAAAAAATTATTTTATTTGTGCGTCCGGAGTCAATTTCCATCAAAAACAGTAAAACAAAGACAGAAAACAGCTTTTCTGCCCAGTTAGACTCAATTGAATTTGAGGGGCATCTACAAAATCTCTTCCTGACCACCGGATCAGGCATGAAGGTGCGTCTTAGTTTACCAAATGCTGAGAAAATAAGTCATCTCACTGCGGGCCAGACCATGGATTTAACATTTTCAGCTCAAAAAGCTGTAGTTTTGCCTGAAGGCAATCTCGCAGTCGATTAACAGGAGCTGTGATGCAAAATTTTTTCGCAAAGAATGGTCCCATAATTTCGGCCTATTTTTTGATCGCTATTGGGTTTTGGATCATCTTTTTGATCATCATCCCACAGCTGTACATGCTGGACCTCTCATTTCGGCCAAATTTGCCACCTCTCCTGCGTGGTGGTGAAGAAGATGTCTATACCTTAACGCATTATAAACATTTTCTATTTGGATCAGAGACCAGTAAAGACGCCTATAATTTTGTTGATCTTAACGTGTTTTTTAAAACACTGGCCACGGCGGTGGTGATCACTGTTCTGAGCTTGTGTTTTTGTTATCCAATCGCATTTTACATCGCCAAAGTCGCCGAGCATAAAACTGCAAGATTGTTGATCGTATCGCTGATTGTGCCCTTTTGGATCAATGAATTATTGCGCGCATTTGCCCTGCGCATTCTGTTTGCCGGCGAAGGCGTGATTAATAACGCGCTTATAAATGCTGGGCTGATGGATAATGCGATTAATTTTATCGGTCAGGATGTCGCGCTATTTACCGGTCTTACCTACGCCTATCTGCTGTTAATGATGTTTCCCCTGTATAATGCGCTTGAGTCATTGGACACCAATCAGCTGGAAGCCGCCAAAGACCTTGGGTCGTCAACACTCCGCACACATTGGCGGGTTGTGATCCCCCACGCCAAAGCCGGCATCGCATCGGGCAGTACCATGGTTTTCATGCTCACTGCGGGCGCATTGGCCACACCGGTGGTCTTGAGTAGCCCTAACACATTTTGGTTCACACAATTGATTTATCAATGGTTTAACATGAATGATAATTGGTCGCGTGGGGCGGCCTATTCAGTGTTGCTGTTGCTGGTCTCGGTTGTTTTTGTGTTGTTGATGATGAAATTGTTCCGCGTCAAAGTTGGTGAGATTGTCAAATGAGGTCCCAACACGCGCTTAAACTCCTACTTGGAATATATATATTCGTGTTTTTTGCCTATTTATTTGGCCCGCTCATTATCATGAGCATCACCGCCTTTAATTCTGCAGAGTTTCCCGCTGTCACACCATGGGAGTGTTTTAGCTGGCGCTGGTTTGCCGAGGGCAAGGTAACCTATGATGGCCAGCGCTTAGCTGGGTTGTTGGCTGACACAAAACTACACGATGGCATTTTAACCAGCCTGCAGATTGCAGTCGGTGTTGTCATTTTATCTGTCCCAATCGGCATGGCAGCAGCGATTGTCCTAACCCAGGTTAACAGCAAAATCAGAACTCTCTTTTATTCAATGGCCATTATGCCGGTGTTGTTTCCCGGTGTAGTTATCGGCATTTCAACAGTCGTTCTTTGGGATCGGATTGCCAGTATGACCGGCGGGGGAGCGATGGCGGACATTGGCCGCAATGGTGTGTTCCTAACAATCTTGGCGCAAACATGCTTTATTTCAACCTACTGTTTTTTGATCTTTGTCGCCCGCCTACAACGTTTTGACAAAACGCAAGAAGAGGCCGCACTAGATTTAGGCGCCAGCCAAACGCAGGTATTTATCAAAATTTTAATGCCTTACCTGATGCCAGCAATTGCCTCATCCGCCGTCATCGCTTTTTTATATTCTTTTGAAAATTACAACACTACTGTCTTTAGCATCTTGTCCGATCAAACACTGACCACGGTGATTGCCTCAAAAGTTCGGTTAGGTATAAGCCCCGCTATTAGCGCATTAGCACTAGTCATTATCGCCATTACGCTGACGGCAGCTGTCTCCTACGAGGTGCTTAAACGAAGAGAAGAAAGGCGCCTGGCTAAAATCAAGCAAATGCAACTCCATCAGGCGTTGCCCCGCGACCGATTAAAGCAAAACCAGAAAATTGCCTTTAAACTACCAAAATCAATGTTTTTAATCCTACTGGTTTGTTTTGGCGTAATTGCTGGGGGGAATTATTTAGCATCAAATAATCTCTATGGGGAAAAATGTATAGTCGCGGCAGATGAAGCAAAAAAGTCAAATTTTGCCGATCAGCTTAAATTACTTCAGCAAAATGTTGGCAATGAGGGCACTACCTCTTCACAATCTGGTCCAGCCACAGGCAGTCAGGAGTTTAATAATATTTTTGGCGATCCCAACCTGTTCAAAAATTTTGGTGGCTTTGATTCTAAATCTGAAAAATAAAACCACATTAGCGCTGGCATAACAAAGCCATTAGTGGGCAGCGGTCATTCCCGGAATATTCGATTTGATCATGTTAAGCCTCGCAACACCAACGCCAATTGGCGCCTCTATTTCAACACGCACCGGCAGCACCAAATCCACGGAAAACCGACCAAAATACACGCTAAATTGGCGATCTTTGTCAGGCTTTTTATGCCAACTTGATTCAATACGATGGCCGCCCTTCGGAAATACAGTAATTTGGCAATGTAAAGCCTGACCATCAAACCCATAGGGACGATCCGCCACAAGGTCAATGTCACCAACGGTATCAAACTGCATCTCAAAACGACGCAGCCCATCATAAATGGCATAAGAACCAGCGCATTTCCCATAGGTCCCGATATATTCAAGTTGCCGCATCACCGCGCTATAAGGGTCAATTACATTCTGTTTCAGCTTGTCCAAAATTGGAAACACCTTGTCTAGGTCTGGTGGTGGTTGCTGCACATCAGACAGGATGTCGCCACTCGCCGACCAATGGACTGAGCTGGCTATCTGCTTGGATTTGGTGATTCTGGATAGGGACAAATATATCGGATGCCATTCACTGGCATGTAATTTTATTTCCGCGCTGGAAGCACTTTGGAAACCAGACACTAACGACGCGATACCATCACTTTTCACCGAACCAAGTATGACAGCTTTATTGTCTTGCATTTGCCATTGTGATGTGGCCTCAGCCAAATGCAATGCTCCCCAGCTAATATCATAAAGCAAGTCAATATTTCGATTTGTGGCGAACGCCACACCAAAAACCATTTGCATTGCCGCAACAATGCCAATCATATGACAGCAGTAGAGCCATGGCCTTTTGCCAAAATTGATATTGGTAGGAGCCATGTCCACCTCTGTCAGTTGCAGCTGTTTGCCTTACAATAACCCTGGTTTACCGCATTGGCAAAGCCGTACCACTTAGCATAGATCTTTGGTCGCACTTTATGATAAGACATCTACCAGTTCTGTAATATCAGGTCGAGATAGTGCCACCGCAAGTGAAGTCACATAGAAAAACAGCCATAAATTCGGCTCAGAATAAAGCCAATGACAAGGCCAATGGCGACAAGATCGATGGCTGGGTACCACAGTCAGAGCATGACTTGCCGACGCAGCAATCTGTCATCCGCACG
>CENO01098430.1_pt1 | contig 13266 bp, 3 predicted proteins | sample 530271 | NCBI WGS metagenome assembly CENO01 (sample SAMEA2619857, study PRJEB7988) | marine metagenome | biome: marine biome (ENVO:00000447); feature: surface water layer (ENVO:00002042); material: "saline water (ENVO:00002010), including plankton (ENVO:xxxxxxxx)" | depth 5 m | reverse complement strand
AACTTTGCCATGGTTACTGAAGATGATCAGTTACCTAATGGTTCTGTACAGAGAATCTTCTTCCCAGAAGGTAGACCAATTAAGAGTTTCATCTTGAACAAGACTAACAAAGTCTTGAACTTGGATGATATCTCCTCTGGTTTCAATGGTGCTCATGACAGAACAGGAACACTTGTTGGTAGTAAACAGTTCTCACTTTCTGTGGGTGGTGAACCTGTATTTAAGAAGTCATATAATGCTGCATCAACTGCTAACGTTGATCTTGCATTGAATATCATTAGTATTCAGAATCACAACTTCCAGACTGGACAGACTGTAATTCTTGACACTCAAGGTGGTTCTAAGATTGGTATTGCAACCACATCTCATACCACAGGAACTAAAGATATCATCATGGCGGCAAGATCATCTGGTATTGGTGGTAGTGCAATGTTTGAGAATGGATATAATGTTCAGATTCCAGGTCCTGTTACAGGAACAGCAGTTACTGCTAATCCACCAGGCGATCAATTTAGAATCTATGGATTTGGAAATCCTGATGGTGGATTACCTGGCATCTCCACCAGAGGTACAGGTGCTAGATTCCAAGTCAAGTTTGACTTTGATCAAACTACTGGACAGTGTATATCTACAGCAGTTACTCTGACTATTGGTGGTGCTGGATACTTTGTTGGAGATAATGTAAGTATTGCTGGAACTCATTTGGGTGGTGCAACTCCTGCTAATGATCTTACATTCCCAGTTACGAAAGTTACTGGTACAAGAACAGGTGTTCAGACATCGTATCTTAATGTTCCATCGACAAATAATGGATCTGGTTCTGGTGCGGTGTTCAATATTACCAGAGATGGTAACTTGGATGTTACTGATGTTCAAGTCGTAAGTGGTGGTACTGGTTATGCCTCTACTAACGTCATCTCTATTGCTGGCACATATGTTGGTGGTTCTACACCTACTGACAATATTTTCTTAAGTCCAGTTGAACTTGGAACTGATGTGATGCCTAATGAATTGTTTGTTCAGAAGGTTGATGATGTTAAGTTTAGAATTTCTGGATTATCTACATCATTACCATTCCAATTTACAGGTCTAGGAACAGGAACTCACCTTCTCAAGGTTGCAGATCCTAACAAGCAGGCCTTGATTATGATTGATAATATTATTCAGACACCTATCAAGAATAAGAAGTTAGGTGTTGAGGTCTCCGACCCAGTTGGACCAAGTGATCAGGGCATTGCAATCGGTGCTGGTATTGGTTCTCTTTCTAAGGGTGACATCATCAAAATGGATGATGAATTAGTTAAGATTAATCAGATTGGAGACACCACATTCGTACAGGCAAGATTCGCTATTGCAAACAGTACAGTAGCTACTGATTTCTATTATGACACTAACAGAGTTAACTCAACTGTGACTCGAATGGATACAACAACTGCTACTCACGATGATAACCCTCCATATTAACTATAAATAAAGAAAAACGTTTTTAAGTAATGTCTAAACAAGGGATTAGTACTGGTTCGGCTCCCAATGATGGGACTGGCGATACCCTATTGGCAGGGACTATTAAGATTAATAATAACTTCAACGAAATCTACGATATTTTCGGAGACGGATCTAACCTTGTAAGTTTTGTTTCTTTCGCTAGCACTGCTGGATATTCTACCAACTGTGGTATTGCATCTACATCAGTTCTTGCTGGTCTTGCAGCGAGTGTTACAGATAACATTGACATCAATACATCTGGTGTTGTTACAACAAGTTATGCAGATGTTGGTAAGATTACTATTCAACAGCCTGGTGCGATTGCAGATGGTCCTATTGAGGTTGGAACTGCAACAACAATGTTCCGAATCAAAGCAGACGGTATGGTCGGCATTGGAACATCGTTACCTACTTCACAATTAGAAGTTGCATCATTCTCAAATGAAAGACCAACTATTTGGGCAGTTGCTAAAGGTAATGGTCAAGGATTACGAGTTTCCGATGCAGCAATATCAGATAACAAGTCTTTTGTAGTTACTAACGAAGCCTACACTGGTATTGGTTCTACTGCTCCTAGATGTAGATTGGATGTGCGAGGAGATATCCAAGTAAGTGGTGCAAGTACATTAATGGATCAAGTCAACTTTAACTCTGATATTACAGAGAAAGTTGTAGGAAACTTTAGTGATCAGTTGACTGTAAGTGCAGGCGGTACGTTCACATTTGACTTATCACAAGGAACAGTTGTTCTGGGTGGTATAACTACATCTGTTACTTCTTGGAACTTCACCAATGTCAACCCTGACAACAGTAAGGCAACAACAGTTACACTGATCAATAATTCTGGAATCGGATACACATACGGAGATTCCTGTACAGTGAATGGAGCATCTATTGCAAACGGTATCAAATGGGTTGGTGGAAACCCACCGCCTGCAACGGCCAATGATGATATTCTAACCTTTAGTATAGTGCGTGATAGTACTGGTGTTACCAGAGTCTATTGCAGCAGTTCTATTAACATTATTTGAGGAAGACGAGTAAATGTCAACAAGAGTTACGCCAGGATCAGGAGCTCTACTAAGACCGTCTTTTAACTCAGTATATGGAGTAGTTAATGTTGAGGTTTTAGACGGTGGCTCGGGGTATGCCAAAACCGATCCTCCAAAGATCATAATTGAAGGAACAACTACACCTTTAACTGAGGGTGTTTTCTTTCCTGTAATTAGTGGTCTAGGAACAATATCGGAAGTTATTGTCTTTAACACTGGAGCGGGGTATTATCCTGTATTCAGTACATCTACACAATCTCAAGTTGTTGTAGAAAGAGGTGCTTTTGGTACTATTTCTACAAGTCATAGTGTAGGAACTGCGTACTCAGTATATACTGGTGATTATAATATTATTGATGATAATATCTTCTTTACTGATGCACCGTATGGTAAAGCAGGACCTACTGGATTACAAACAAGTTCTTCTTTTGCTGGTAGATTATTCTCTAGAAAACTAGACCCATTTGATCCTAAAGATAAGAACGTAATTCTTGATGATATTGCACTAGAATTTACAGGTGTTGCAGGCACACAGTTTGACTTATCAGAAAACCTTGGTGTAGTTACTGCTCTCTACAACAGTGTCAACACAGGTGTAGACATTAATAACAATCCGTTTATTTTAATCAACAATGTTGTTCAAACGCCTGGTCTTGACTTTGAGATTGTTGATAATGCAGATAATAAGATTAACTTCCTGAGTGGAGTTCCTAGAGCTGGAAGAATTAATAAAGTTGGATTACAGACTGGTGCTGGATATTACTTACCCCTCAAAGCTGCAGCAAGAGTTGGTGTTGGATCAACAGGCAGTCTTCAGTTTATTCAACTAGAAGGAAAGGGACAAGGATATAGAAACCCACCAGAGGTCACTGTAAGGTCTTCACAGGGTTATGGTGCGAGTATTTCTGCACAGATGGGTACATCTGCTGGTTCAGCAGTTGCCATCTCCACGGCGGATTATAACCACATTACAGGTGTCTGTACATTTGTTACTGGTGGCACGTCTCATGGATTTGTTGAAAACGATTTAGTCAGAATTACAGGCGCTGGATTTACATTCACTCCTGTTTCTCCAAACAGAAATATCAATACATTTGGGTATGATTATATTACTGGTATTGCAACTATTGGTGTATCAGGTGGTCACTACATTGGAACTGCAACTAACAGAAGTAGAAGTTTAGTTGTAAAACAAGTTCAAGTTACAAACGGCATAACCACATATCTGTTTAGAGAAGACGCATATCCTATTGTAGAAGTAATTGACAGTCTCAATGTATTAGTAGATTGCGGTGTTAGTACGCAACCATTAACCTATGTTAGCGGGGGACTGGTGCAAGCAGGCGTTGATACCGCAATCATGGAAGGTAGAAACGTCATTGGTTTTGATGTTCTTAGTGGTCACACTACAAACACATTCAGAGCATTTGTTGGTGTCTCCACATTTGAACATAATTATGTGGGTGGTGGTGTTGTAAACAGAGCCGAAGCTGGTATCGTTACAAACTTTACTATTGTTGAAGGTGGAACAGGATTCTTTACTCCTAAGACTGTTGGATTCCTTGATGGTACACCTGTAAATGGAATTACAACTGTTACTGCGTATGGTAATAAGAGTGGTGACGAGAAAAATATAAATGCGTTGGAGTATGATGCAGTTTCTGGTATTGCAACAATTACTTCATCGTCTGCTCATGGATTGACAACTTCAAACGTTGTTAAGTTATCTGGTATTGCATTTAGCACAGGTATTGGTGATATTATATTCCCATCAAATGCAAACAGATACTTTGGTGTTGTTGGTGTTGCAAGTGACTTAAACTTCACCGTTAATATCGGTGCTGCAATGACAACTACTGGTATTCATACTGCAAATGTTGGTGCTGGTATTGGTTCATTCATACCTTACGAAGGTCATGGATTGGAGACTGATGATTTTGTCAACGTAACTGGTATTGCAGTCACATTTACAAGTGCTCCATCTGTTCGTGTTGGTGGCGTTGAGTATGATGAAACATCTGGTATTGCAACTATCTTTACAAGAGATAGACACAACCTTACAGAAGATGATTGTGTAATACTTTCTGGTATTGGATTTACTTGTGACTATGACCCTGCATTAGGTGTTGGAACTGCTCAGTATAACAACGTAACAGGAATCATGACTGTTACTACTATTGCTCCTCATGGATATAAGGTAGGCAAGGATGTTATATTATCTGGTCTTGCATTTACATGTTCAATAGACAATGGTGCTAGATTCCATTACTATCCAAGAAGTAGATCTACTGCATACGATACATCTCTACCTATCACAGGTTATGCTGGTACTGCACTTGCAATAGATGTTGGTGCTGCACCTCCTAAAGATCAATACACTCATCAATTCTCAGAAGCAATCAATGGTGCTTTAGTTTATGGTGGTGACTATGATCATACCTTTATTCGTGCAGTGGATGGTGCATTACTTACTGGAGGACCTTTTGCACATTCCTTCATCGGTGCAACTGCAACATCGACCTTTGCAGGCGGTGATTATGCACACACATATGTAAGTTCTGATGATAAGACTATCAAGACTGGTGGAGATTATGCACACACCTTTGATAGTGCTGTTGCTGATGCAATTACTATTCCTGGCGGAGGATCATTCACTCCCACTAATGCAGACTATACTCCTAGCACTGGTTCATTAGTTCTGACAGTGCCTGGTCATGGATTATCAGGACCTAGTCAACATTCAATCACAACTGCTAACTATAACCCTATAGTGGGTATCTTGACCATCACTGTTCCTAGTCATGGATTCTCAAATGGTGATCAAGTTTTAATTGCAGATAATTCTATTGGTTGGAAGTGTTCACTTGATGGATTTACGACAACAAAATATTATCCAAGAACTACAGATACTCTAAGCAATACTTGGGTTCCTATCAGTAACGTCTCTACAAACACATTTGAGGTCTTTGCTGGTATTACTACCAGAGTAGATTACACCGTGTCTGGGGCGGACTACACACCCTCTACAGGTATCATGACCGTGAGTATTGGAACTCATGATCTAAGAGCGGGACAAAGTTTCAAATTCAGACCAGAATCATTGGGATTTGCTTGTGAGGCTGACAGTTATGTTCGCACCAAATACTATCCAAGATCTAAAGATCCTGTTTATGAGACTGCGGTTCCTATTGTTAGCACTGCTGGAACTACAATTACAACTCAGGTTGGTATAACAACAGAGGTCAAGTACAATATTAGATTTGCTGCATATACACCGCAGACTGGTATTATGACTGTCTCTCTAGACAGACTTCATAACTTCCAAGTTGGTGAAGCAATCAAGTTTAAGCCTGGATCTATCGTATTCAAATGTGAACAGGATGGTTTCCAAACAAATCACTTCTATCCTAGACCACAAGACCCATATTATGAAAAAACTGTAGATATAGTTGGTGCTGCTGGAACACTCTTTACTGTAAACGTAGGACCTACAACATCATCACAGATCTATTCCTTTGTTCCTAATCAGGGTGTTGCTGTAGAGGCAGTTATTTCTGGTGGTGCGTATCCATACAGATTAATTGGTGTTGGTACAGATGCAGTGATTACTGGTGGTGGAGACTACACTCCATATTGGTATCAAAATTCCACAGCTGGTGCAGTTCAAAGACCAACCCAAAAAGTTGGTATTGTGACTGGTGGATTATCATTCAAGTGTGCTAAGGATAACTATGCAACTGTTCACGCATATCCTCGTCCTACAGATCCGATTCATAATCTCAATGTAGGTATTGTTTCTGCTACAACTAATACCTTTGAGATAAGAGTTGGTGTATCTACAATCAGAGAACGTGGTATCTCCACATCAGTCTACAACCCTGCAACAGGTGAGTTGACAATGACAGTGGGTGCTGGACATTCTTACATCAATGAGTCATCTCACACAATTTCGACGGCAACGTATAATACTAGTACTGGTGTACTAGAACCAACCATTGCAAATCATGGTTTTGTTGCTGGTGAATATGTTAAGTTTGATTTGGGTTCTATCTCATTTACATGTGATCTTGATGGTGATGTTGCTACTAAGGCATATCCAAGATATTCCGATCCATATCTTAATAAGTGGTTGCCAATTTATAACGTTGGTGTAAACACATTTTCTGTTTATGTTGGTATTGCAACTCTTGGTGGAAACCACACATTTGTATCTGCAACTGCTGGTGGTCTTAAGAAGGCTAGAGACACTGTTGGTATCAATACAGGTTCTATTGTATTCACATGTGCCAGAGATGATCATGCTACAGAACACGCATATCCTCGTTCCTATGATCCTATTGGTAGTAATGTTTCTGTGGGTATTGGTTCTACTTCAGCGACCACACTTACAATTAATGTTGGTGTTTCTACAATCGTAAACTACGGTATTGCTACTGCTGCATATACACCTACCACAGGTATTATGACTGTGTTCTCCAACATTCATGGTCTTAATGGTGCATACGACGATAAGACAATCCAGTTTGCAACTTATGATGCTGGCAGTGGTATTATGACAGTCACCACTAATGAACCTCATGGAATGATTACTGGTAATAGAGTAAACTTCAAGAGAGACTCTATCAGATTCAGATGTATGATGGATCAGAGGAAATCTATTAAGAGTTATCCAAGAGCAAAAGATCCATCAGATCAACAGTGGTTATCTGTAACTGGTATTTCTACTAATCAGTTTAGTGTCAATGTTGGAACATCACCTTTAGTAACTCATAATCCTACAGCTGGTTCTTATGATCCTTTCACTGGATTGATGACTATAGACATTGGTTCTCATACTCTTAAGAAAGGAACTGGTGTAAAACTTAAAACAAGGGGATTCAAATTCACTTGTGCCTTAGATAATCATGCGACAAATCACTTCTACCCAAGGGCAAGTGGCATATCTGGTCCAGACCCTGCTTACAATACTTCTGTTAAGATTACTTCTACAACAGATACTACTATTACACTGGATGTAGGTAAGTCATCCAACCAATCAGAACATATCTTTGTCTCTGCTGCATCTAGTTCTGTTATCAGTGGTGGTAATTATATCCACACATTTGAGAACGCTGATTTGGATTCAATGTTGATTGCAAGAGACACAGTTGGTCTTGCAACCAATTCATACACATGGAGATGCGCTCAGGACAACTATGCAACTGATCACACATATCCTAGAACTACCGATCCTATTCACGATGTAGAAGTTGGTATTGTTTCTACAACTCTTGATACATTTACAATGAATGTTGGTATTACATCAAGAGTCAAGTTCAATGTAACCAATGCCACCTACGATCCTAATAGTGGATTGGTAACTATGACGACTGATTCATCTCATGGATTATCAACTACAACTGCTGTAGGTTTGGTAACAAATGGGTTTGTGTACACATGTACAATGGATCAAAACTCTACTGAACATGCTTATCCTAGAACTACTGACCCTGCACACAATACATCACTGTATCCTACTGCCGTAACTTCTAACAACGTAACTGTAAATGTTGGTGTTTCTACTAGAGTAGAGTATAACATTAATCATGCAGATTACAATGATGTGGTGGGTATCATGACTATGTTCTTACCCACTGCTCATGGCATTACAACCGCAGCTGGTGTTCCTAGAAATGTTAAGTTGAAGAATGAATCAATATACTTCACATGCTCCAAGGATAACTATGCAACAGCACATGTATATCCTAAAGGTGGAGATCCTTACTACAATGGTTCTCTTGTTAATAGAGTTATTGACAATAATAATATTGAGATTCAAGTAGGACCTTCAACAACACCTAGTTTCTATAATGGTGGCGGTACAATCCAAGGTGCTATACTTGCACCTAGACTTAGAAATAACTCTCCTAGTGGTGAGGACTTTGCATCTGGTGGTACATTTGTTGATAAGGTCATTGATGATCACACTTATGTTGTTAATGTAGGTATCTCTACAGTAGATCACATCTATGCAAGAGGCGGTATCTCACAACAGGGTAAGAGAATCGCTGCTTCTAATGAAATTGGGTTCTCTGGATTTGATGTTATCGAAAAAATTGATGCTGGTAAGTTTAGAGTCAATGCTGGACTTACAACTGAAATCGCACTCTTCAAGAGAGGTGGTAGAATTGATAAACCAGTATTCCTTGATATCACAGAACCAGATGGATACTTTAACAGAGACCTAGAATACATTTCTGGATCAACTGGAATCGGAACAAATGCAGTTGTCAACTTCCGTGTCAATGTGGATGGAAACATTGGTGAATTTGATCTTATCGAAGAAGGAACAGCATATAAGGTTGATGAAGTTCTAACTGTTTCTGGTATCATGACGAACCCCAGAGTTGGTGTTCTAACTGAATTCCAATTAACAGTTCAAGAACTTGAAAATGATACATTCTCTGGATTCTATCCAGGCCAGTTCATTCTGTTTGATGATATTTCTGAGTTCTTCAATGGTACTCGTAAGAAGTTTACTTTATCTGTGACAACTAGCGGTGTTACTGAGATCTTAAGTCTTAAGACTCTGCCTGGTAGTGATATGGATATTACAAATAATATCTTTATCTACATTAATGATATCTTACAGACTCCACAATCTTCTTACACCTTTAAAGGTAGTAGAGTCATCTTCACTGAAGCACCAAAAAAAGATTCTAAGTGTTCTGTATTCTACTTCAGAGGATCTAAGAGAGACGTTGAGACTGTTGAACCAGTTGCATCTGTTAAGGCTGGTGATATTGTTCAAATTAAAGAGAATAGAATCAACCCTGCTGACATTGATCAGTTTGAAAGAACAGGTAAGAGAATCGTTGCTTCTGATGTTCTTGAAACATTCTCTTACAATAGTATTGGTATTGACACTAACACTGCTGCTGAAAGACCACTATCTTGGGAGAAACAAAGACAAGACCAGATTCTTTCTGGTGTTCTAATCTCCAAAGCAAGACCAGGCTTGAAGAGTAAGGTTCTTCCTACAACTAGAATTATTAGAAATGTTGGTGAACTGGATGATACAATTTATGTGAACAATGCTTATCCTGTGTTCAATGCGATTGACTTGTTAGTACAGGCTGAAAGAAATGTTCAGATATTTGAAGATAATGAAATTGCACCAGGCGTTGTTACATCTGTTGTTTCTACATCCTCTAGTATTTCCGCTCTAACTATTGGTTATGGTGGTACAGGATATACAATTTCAAATCCAACTGTTGCAATTTCTAGTGCATTGATTGAACGTAAAGATCCTATTTCTGCGTGGGAGTTTGATGCGATCAGTGGTATCACATCATCTATTGAATTTAGAGCAATCACTAAAGAAGATCCATACGTTGCTGTTGGTTCAAGTAGTTTCTACATCAACACTAAGAGTGGAACATTCTGGGAAAGAGGTAGAATCGGATTTGGTGGAACTATTACATTCAACGGTGTTGGTGTTGGAAATAGTGGAACTGCTGATGTTCATGTCATGGCAGTGGGTGAATTTGCATCCATGGCTAGAGCAGTTGCGATTGGTAACAGTATTAGTACATGGACTCCTATTGATCTAAAAGAACAAAGACAAATCCCTGCAATTAACCAAGTAAGTACATTCGATAGTACTTACACTGGACATTTCAATGATGTTATCTGGGAAGGAACTAGGAATACATGGGTTGCTGTTGGTGCTGCTGGAACTATCTTTAGTGCAGTTGGTCTTACAACTGGTGAAGCGTTCAGTCAATTCTCAGGAACATTACAAAATCTAAATGCAGTTTGTTATGGACAGTCAGAATACATTGCCGTTGGTAATGGTGGTGTAATTCTTGCATCTAATGATGGAACTGGATGGGCAGATAAGACAAGTAATACTGTCTTTGACTTAAATGACATCATCTATGATGGTAATAGATTTATTGTTGTGGGTGACAGTGGTACTATTGGTATTTCAACTGACAAAAACTTCTGGCAACCTTGGAGTCAACAGTTGCCTGCTGGAACAGTTAGCCCTGCAACGTTTGACTTCGCTAAAATTAAATTCGTTGATAATTTCTACGTTGGTATTTCCACAGTTGGTGATCTTTACTACTCCTTTGACCTTGCAAACTGGAACAAGAGACCTGTTGCTCATAGTAATGAAATTCGTGATCTTGTTCAAACACCTTATGGTGAATTTGCAAGTACAAGAGTTATTGCTGTTGGTTCTGGAACTACAAACTTCTATGCAGATCCAGTTATCAACAGAGCAACTGCAACCGCATCAGTAACTTCTGGTGTAATTACATCTATCAATATTACTAATGGTGGATTTGGTTACAGAGTTGGAAGTAGTCCACCTGTGATTGTGGAATCTGATGCAACGAAGAGAGAAGATTTATTCTCTGTTGATGCAGAAGGCGACTTTGGTGACATTGTAGGAATAAATACATGGTTGCCAGGATCTGCAAACGTATTACCAAGATTGGCTTTTACTCTTAAGTCTCAGTTCAACGATAATACTAATTTGGGATATGGTTATTCTTCACTAAATTCTCTTGGTGTTGAATATTCTGGACTACAAAAAGGTGATTTCTTCACCATCTACGATAGTTCATTAGTTGTTGGTCACGCACTGACTGGTATTACTACATCTAGTGGTGCAAACGAAGTTGTTGGTATGGTCACTGCTGGAGATTATCTTGGTGGTGTATTCAGAGTTGAACAAATCACAACAGGAGATGCAATTTCTGGATTAGTTACAGTCACATGTGCTTTCCAGCCAGGTCCTACTCCTTACGGAAACAATACAATTCAAGTTGGTGTTGGCACAACCGCAACTACTGATACCTTCTGGGGTAAATATAGTTGGGGTAAATTACTAGGATATCAGAATCGTGGTGCTGGTAATCCTACTAACTTCCTTGTCAATACTATGAACGGAAATGTTGGATTATCCACTGCTGCGGTGGTGTCCAGAAAGAAACCACTAACTTAACCACTAAATAAACCTAAAGACTAGTTTTTTTAAAATGCCTGCTATTATATCCGAACAGTTTAGGATTCTGAACGCCGAGACTTTTGTACAAAGTTTTGTTGGGGTCGGATCTACAGTAAACAAATACTATGCCTTCATGGGACTTCCCAATTCTGTGGAGCCAAAGGCGGGCGGTACTGCCACATGGGCTACAAATACTCCAGCTCCTTTAGATGGATTTGAAGAAGAGTATTCTATCAAAGAATCTATCATTGCGATGAAGAAAGTTACTGACAAAGATGTTCGCAGACTTGTCAGAAAGGTATCATGGGTGGCTGGTACTACATATGAAATGTATAGACATGATTATAACATCTATAATTTAACACCTATTACTAGTCAAGGTAGTCTGTACGATGCTAATTATTATGTTGTTAATGAAGACCTGAAAGTTTACATCTGTCTACAAAATGGATCAGACCCAGAGAACCCGAAGGGTAGGCCATCATATGACCAACCCACATTTGTTGACCTTGAGCCAAGAGCAGCTGGCACTAGTGGCGATGGTTATGTTTGGAAATACCTTTACACGATTAAACCTAGTGAAATTGTTAAATTTGACTCTATTGAATACATACCAGTGCCCGAAAACTGGGGTAACCAAGGCGAGACTGTTGCTACTAAGGCAAACGCTATAGATGGAAAGATTGAAGTGGTTGTGGTTAATGATAGAGGTTCTAACTACCAACCAATCTCAACCTCATTTGCGAATGTTCCCATTCTGGGAGATGGGTCAGGAGGAAAAGCTACTATTACGATTGACTCTTTCGGAAAAGTATCTGAAGTATTTGTTACTGACGGAGGACAAGGATACACTCATGGATCCATCCAGTTTTTCCCAGGCGCTCCAGGCAGTGAGTCTGGCGGAGTACTTGCTAACCTTACCAATACAGGTATCGGAACGACATCGGTAGCAAACTTTAGTGTCATCATTCCTCCGAAGGGTGGACATGGATATGACGTTTATAGAGAATTAGGAGCATACAGAGCTCTACTTTATTCTAGATTTGAAACTCTCGAAACTAACCCTGATATTATTGAAGGTAACGATTTTGCTAGGGTTGGATTGATAAAGAATCCCACTGTATTTGGTAGTAACACAGAATTACTAGACACTGCCATGGTGAGTGGATTAAAAGCTTTGAAACTTGGTGGTATTACCACTGCAACAACCTATGCCGTTGACTCTGAGATTACACAGACAGTTGGTGTGGGATCTACTGCGATTGGATATGTTGCATCTTGGGATAAAGTTACAGGAGTGTTGAAGTATTATCAACCAATGGGTCTTGCTTCTAGTGAAACTGGATACAAGATTATTCCATTTACTTCTACTCCTGATGCAGGCTATGGAGTTACGATTAATGGATCATCTGTTTCTGGATCGTTATTATCCATTGATACCAATTATAACGGTGTCAGTACCTCAATAAATAATAAGACCTACCAATTAGGTATGAGTTTCACTTCTGGTATATCATCAGCGGAATTCAATACCAAATCGGGTGAAATAATCTATATTGATAATCGAACTGCGATTCCTAGATCTGCAAGTCAGAAGGAAGACATCAAGATAGTACTGGAGTTCTAAAGACAAATGCCACAAAATACTAACTTAAATTCATCTCCATACTTTGATGATTTTAATGAGTTAAAAAATTATCAGAGGGTACTATTCAAACCAGGCTTACCTGT
>CENO01026652.1_pt1 | contig 13372 bp, 14 predicted proteins | sample 530271 | NCBI WGS metagenome assembly CENO01 (sample SAMEA2619857, study PRJEB7988) | marine metagenome | biome: marine biome (ENVO:00000447); feature: surface water layer (ENVO:00002042); material: "saline water (ENVO:00002010), including plankton (ENVO:xxxxxxxx)" | depth 5 m | reverse complement strand
TATAAAGAATCATTTTCCTCTGGAACAAACCCATCTGCTTTTGCTTCGGCACCTGCACCAGTCTTATCATGTGGACCATGAATACAATCAACAGGGCAAACTTCAACGCAAGCAGTATCACAGGTGCCAACACATGGTTCAGCAATAATGTATGTCATTTTTGTACTCCTTAAAAAGTATTAATTTTTGTTCGATGTTCTTAATACAATTTAAAATTAAAAACTAACTCATTAAAACGGTTTTGAAATTAATTTCGAATTTTAAATATTTTTAATTTCAATTATTTAAATCAATAAAAGTACTATCCCCATAAGCTTATGAGTTATATAGTAATTGACCAAGGAACATCATCAACAAAAGCATTTTTATTTAGCGATAAAGGTGAAATTCTCTATAAAAAAAAGGTAAAGTGTAGACTAGAAAGACCAAAGCCATTTCATATAGAATGCAACCCTAAAACGATACTCGATGACATAGTGTATCTTTTTAATGAAATGGTCACTGGGGAGAAGAGCGAAAATATTCATGGAATGGGATTTGCTTTTCAGCGCTCCACTTTTCTATTCTGGGAAAAGTCAACCTGCATACCATTAACTCCTGCTATTAGCTGGCAAGATAGCAGGGCCACCGTGATTCTAGATAGATTTAAAAAGTATGAAGAAAAGGTATGGGAGATAACAGGAGCTCCGTTAAATGCTCATTTTGGTGGACCTAAATTCTACCACATGATTCAAAACAATAAAACTCTTAAGGAGAAAGCTAAAAGTGGAGAAGTTTATTTTGGTCCTTTAAGTGCATTTATTGTTCATGCAATTACTGGGCATGCTGCGATTGATGAATCCATTGCTGGAAGAACACTAATGTATGATATTCATTCAGGGGGATGGTCTCAACTTACTTTAGATCTATTTGACGTTCCTATTGATTGCCTACCTCCTATTAAACCAGTCGAATATGAATATGGAAACTTTCTTAATTCAGAAATTCCTTTATTAGCTGTTATAGGCGATCAACAATCTGCACTTATTGGCCAGTCTGGATTAAAAAAATATACGATTGGTGCTAATTTCGGTACATCCGCAAGCATTCAATATAATGTTGGACCCAAGCCAGTTGTCACTCCAGGTTTGATATCAAGTATCCTATTTTCAAACCAAAAGAGTAAATATTATATCTTAGAGGGTACCATCAATGCATGCAATTCTCTTTTTCATCATTTAGAAAAAGTATTAAACATACCACACGAAAAGATGGTGTGGGATATCAGAGCAGAGGGAATAAATACAGAAGGGATATACGTCCCTGGGTTTAGTGGTATATCAGCTCCATATTGGAAACCTGGGTTTCTAGATATATTCATTGATACTGGTAAAGAACCCAATCAAATTATTAGAGCAGGGATGGAGTCCATTGGCTTTCTATTTAATGATATTCTGAAATGCTTTAGTGAATCTGGCATTGAGTTACCTAAATCTATTAATGCCTCTGGAGGAGCAGCAAGGCCTGTCCTACTACAGTTTATATCTAGTTTAACAAATTTAGAAATTTGCTATTCAGATTTAAAGGATAGGACAGCTGTTGGTGTGTTTAAAATATTAAGAAATGAAGAGCTCAATGATGCAAATGAGCTAAACAATAAAGGGAGACGGTTTAAACCAAAATACTTAGTCAATAGAGTTGAAAAAAAAGAAAAATGGCATAAAGCTCTTATCGATTCAAACTTAAAAAACAGTTATTCTGAAATATAGAGCTTTCGATTTTGAAGCTCAGTCATATTCTTGACTTCTTTTATTTCTTTTACTGCCCCTTTTATCTCACTATTAAGGTTTTTTAAAATTTTATCATTTACGGCCATTGAATTACTTAATTGTATAAAATCTTCATTGGCAACAATAACCTTTTCTCTGGCTGTTTTTGAATCGTCAATTAGCACATCTAATTGCGTTTCAATTTGGTCTATTTTTGCCTTCAAGGAATTTGACTGCTCATCATTATTTAGAATTTTTTTATTAATCATCAATAATCCTATTAGCACTAAAAGGATATTGAAGGCTAATAATAAAGTGGTCGTAGAAATATTTTCATTTTTCATAGTTTTAATTTTCTATACTTAAAATAATTTCATAAAAGATTAAATGTTGCCCGTTTTTTCATACAAAAATAATTAGTACATACTCATAATACCAAGCATTATTAAAATGAAATAAGGCACCAGGTCCGCTGCTCCTAAGTAGTCTTTAGCAATCCTTTGCCCTGCAAACAATATAATTATGGTTATTGCGATTACTACAAAACCATAAAAAATCCATAAAGTGCTTCTGTTTACAAATGCATAGTATACTCCGTAGCCTAGCATTAGACTTCCAATTATTTCTAAAGAGGTTAATATTAGTAACATTATTGGAATAATTTTAATTAGTTGTGAATCTGAAAAGTGCGTCTTTAAGAAGTCTAGATTCCCTTTCCTATCAATAATTTTATCCAGACCGGATTGAAAAAATGCAATGAAAAGAAAGATTGCAATGAATATCTGACAAAGTTCCATTGGCCCTCTAAACGGAATACCTAATAGTTCGATTCTATCTCCATACTTGTCTAAAACAGACTGGGCAGGTAAACTTGTAAGCAATAGTGGGAAAATATAAAATTGACGAATAATATTTTTCATTTTAATTCCCTCCTTTAATCAACTTTAGAATTCTAATTTTAGTCAAATCACGAATTTCTTCAATAGAAAGATCTTCATACTCCTCTTTTCTAATTGGGCTACCAAATCTAGTAGTAATTATTCCCGGCATCAATTTCCAATCATCTTTTCTCTTAGCTTCAAATGCGCCAATCAATGCTATGGGAACAATTGTAATTCCGGTATTTTTAGCAATATGAAATGGCCCTTTCTTAAAAACACCCAATTCCCCATCTAATGTTCTTGTTCCTTCCGGAGCGATTATAAATGAAGTCCCTCTTTTAATTGCGTCCTCAACCAAATTTAAACTTTTTAGAGCAGATTTTAGCATTTTACGTTTTATAGGTATAGCACCATACTTTTTAATTAATTGGCCCCAGACAGGATATTTAAAAATCTCTTCAGCTCCAATAGCAGTGATATAGTGAGGAACAAATGCGCCAACCATAAATTGGTCAAACATTGAAACATGATTAAAAAGATATAAGTATGGTCCATTTTCAGGTGATGGAGGCTGGTTTTCTTTAGTTAAGATTTGTCCAGCCAAAAAGCAATAGATCCAACATATTGGGCGCACAATAAAATGATAATATTGTTGAGGAATTATATAGATAAAGAAGAAGAGTATGAATAAAGATGGAATGAAGAATAAAAACCAGATTGGCCACAATAGAAGTGATATTAAAGTTTTAAAGATTCCAATCATGCTTATTCAAGAAATTAAATATTTTATGATTTGCTTTGGGAAAAGAATATTGACTTATTTGATTTTTCTTTATCCAATTTGAATTGGTATGGGACACAATTTTATCATTTTTTTCTTCACAATAATAGCAATGCATTGTTATAGAATAATGACTATATCGATGATTAATAGATGTTGCTTTTTTTAGAATCCTAGCGTTGAAATTACATTCTTCTTTAAGCTCTCTCAATAGTGCCATTTCTAAAGTCTCTCCTTTCTCTACTTTGCCGCCTGGGAATTCCCACAATCCACCCAGCATTTTATTCTTACTCCTTTTTTGAATATAAAAACTATCTCCGCGCCATATAATTGCAGCAACAACATTAAAATGTGGTATTATACGCTTAGCCTTTTTCCTTGGATATTTCATTGGGTTACCACTTTGATAAGCTTTACAATTTTGGGAAAGTGGACACTTAAAACATTTTGGGGATTCGGATGTACAGATCAATGCACCCAGTTCCATTAAACCTTGATTAAAATCACTGGGATTATAATTTTTCAATGTTCTTGAAATTGCTTTGTAGATAATAGTTTCATTGTACCTTGTTAAATGTTTAAAACCATACAACCTCGACATTACCCTTTTTACATTCCCATCTATTGCGGGAATTGGAATACCAAAAGATATAGACAAAACAGCTCCAGCAGTATAATCACCAACTCCAGGTAAGCCTTTAAAAGATTCATAATCGGAGGGGATAACTCCTTTATAGCTCTCAACAACTATTTTTGAGGCATGGTAAAAATTTTGGCACCTTCTATAATATCCCAAGCCCTCCCACAATTTCAATAGAGAATCAATATTTGTCCTCGAAACTGATTCAATTGTAGGCAGCTTATTAACCCATCTTTCGTAAAACGGTATTACAGTTTTCACTTGTGTTTGCTGCAACATAGTTTCAGAAATCCAAATTTTATATGGGTCTTTAGTTGATCTAAAGGGAAGTGGTCTTTTATTATTATTATACCAGTAAATGAGAACGCTAGGATCGATTTTAATTTGCATATTACAAATTTTACTTATTTGCTACCAGCTTCAACAAAGCCCAGTTAAGAGAGGATAAGCTATCAGAAATATTAACCTTATCCGATGGATTTAAGGATTCCTCAACAACCTTACCAATTAATGCAAATTGTTCTTCTAATTCACTTTGCAGGGAATATCCCCTCTTTGTTAAAAAAACCTGGGTGACGCGTTTATCGTTTGAATGTGATTCTCTATTTACCCAACCAGCTTCCTCCATTCCGATAACTAAACGGGTTGCAGTGCTGTTATCAATCCCTATTCTTTTTGCTAAGACAGACATTTCTAAACCGTCATGTGGTATTATTGATAATGCGATTATTTTAGGGAATGAAGCTCTACCAAGATTAACCTCTCTTTTTATTAGAGCTTGTAGATTTACAAGAAGAGAGCTTAGTAATTCACCCAATTGCATATTTGCATAATACAATTAAATATTTTATTTAACTAATTATTTGGTAAACTTTTCAATAGGGCGATATGATCAATGATAGTCTTTTCTGCTATGCTAACCCTGCTTTTATTTCCAAGGTGACCTATAATACTCCAATGGTCCATTTCGGATATTTTTTGCCAATACCATTGCCCCGGGATTAACAAATCTCCCTTTTCATACTGCACAATAGGATCAGCCCCGTTAATCCCTGTACTTGGTCCATACATTGATCTAGTATTAACTACACCATCATTTTCAAACCAGAGTGAATCGGTTTTAGATCCATCAGCCCAGTAGCCAGATCTTGAGCCTAGTAATTTTGATCTTGTTTTTATCAAAATTGACGTGTTCTCCACTGGATCATGACTAGGACCAAGCTCCCTTTTTTCTGTTGTAGATGTTACTATTGAAAAATAATAAACATCTGCAGATGCTTGTAAACGGTTATTTAATTCCTTAGCACCATCTAGGCTTAAATCCCAAGAGCTAATATTTTTAGTTTCCCAGGCGCTATGTTGTTTCATTCTATTTAAATAATTTGTCCAGGACTCATTATTTTTCATCTTAAATCCCCATTGGTTTAGATCAAAATCATAGAATTTTGTTCCAATAACCCCGGCTACTCCTACAAAGTATTGGATAAAAGGGATTGTTTTGGTAACTATTTCTGTTAGTGTTGTCCCATCATGAGGTGTTGAAATTGAAGTAATACTCTTTATCCATCGGTTATTAACGCTACCAAGCAACTTACATTCTTCTTTTTGATTTGTAACTTCATCTATAAAAAATTCTTGAGAAAGTAAGTACTGTAACATCCTTGCTGTTTGCCCACCCATGCTATGACCGATAATATGAATTGGATTATTTTCATCCCACTGCGGGTATAGCCCTTTATAGGTTTTATTAATTGGCTGTTGTTCGACGTTATACTTTTTTGAGTGTGACATCCCGTAGTCTACTTGCCCGCCTTTTAATTGATAATAGGCCTCAATTGCCCTATCCCAGTTTGATGAAACAGGTCCAACTGAAAGTTCAAAAATAGTATTCCCACTTTTTCTCATCAAATCGATATAATCTTTTTTGCCTCCCCAATAATTATATTCTCCCATTTCACTTTCCCCCCAACCCATAAATCCATGGATTAAGACTATTGGGTAATCATTTTGCGCATGAAGCTTCATGTTAAATAAAATAGTGAAAAGACAAAGTACAATTTTCATATTGCTATATTAATCTCCATGCCTTGAGAAAGAGCGCCAGTCCCAAACACATATATACTATAATTGATTAGTATATCTTTTTTCTTATACCCAAAGCCAAAACCACTTGCCCCAATAACTGAACTAAAAATATCTTTTTTTATATTTTGATTAAACTTTCTGTTCGAAGATCCAATGCGAAATTGAAAATTTTTATTTATATCAAATTCGCCTCCTATAAATGCTGTTAAATCTGAACTATTTTCTGATGTCAGATCAAGGAAAACACTAAGTGGAAGATGTTTTAATTTTTTTGATCCACTAATAACTAACCTTGGATGTAAATCAACAACCAGATCACTTGAACTTGTTGAAAGGTTATGTATGGACATCCCCATTGTAAATCTTTGTTCTTTGGCTCTAAATGAAAGCCCAGCAGAAAACGAATATATATTAAAGGTGTAGCCTCCATAATTTGAAAGATAAAAGCTAGATTGTACACCTAACTTAATTGGCAATCTTAATATTCTCTTCCCATAGGAGGCGGTAATTTTTGTATCACTTGCACTATATGTACCTGTGGAAATCAAGTTTTCGTTATACCCTTCAAAAATGCCATAAGAAATATTATTTATTAAGAATTTACCAAAAGTATTATTTTTAAATAAAAATGAGATCCCAATATTTTGGCTTGCTATGCCAGCTGGATATTTAACAATTGAGGCAGAAAATACTTTACCTCCGCTTATTGATGGATTAATATTAGAACTCAATGGGGAAGGTTTTAAATAACCTGCCCCACCCATGCTTATATTGGCAGATGAAGTGAAAATATCCATTCCTGGGAAACTAGTTTCAGAAAAAACACCTGATGAAAAGGAGAGTATAAAACTAGATAGCTTCAGATAAGTGCTGATTCTGGATAAAGGCATAAACTATATTAAACTCAATGGATCAAAGTGTATGTTGATACGACTCTGTGAATTAGAGTACTTTTGATTAAGACTGTAAAAGTTAGTTTTTATAAATGAGTGAAGTTTTTTACCGTTTGGATCAATTATCTTCTGCGATTTAAAAATAATTTGAAATCTATAATAACCTCTCAATTTTTCTATGTAACACGGTGCTGGGCCTAAGATTTTCAGACCACTATACTCTCCGTTTATTTTCCTTGATATAGTTGAAGCCAATTTGGATACTCTTTGGTAATTTTTACCAGTAATCTCTATTTTTGAAAGCCAACTGAATGGAGGATAATCTAATTCCCCCCGCTCTTTTAGTGCAATTTTATAATATTTATCCATATCTAATTCTGCTGCACATCTTATAACTGGATTATCAGGTGAATATGTTTGTATCACCACCTCTCCTGGTTTTTGATGCCTTCCGGACCGACCTGAGGCCTGATAAATTAATTGGAAAACTCTTTCTCCTGATCTGAAGTCTGGCAAGTGCAATCCTTGATCTGCATTGATAATTCCAACTAAAGTTGCATTTGGAAAATCTAAACCCTTTGCTATCATTTGAGTACCTAAGAGAATATCAATTTCCCCGCTATTAAAAGCAGTTAAAATTTTAGTAATATTAATTCCGGAAGTCGTAGTATCCATGTCTAATCGCTCTATTGACGCTTCTGGAAAAGTTTCTTCAAGCAGTGCCTGTACTTTCTGTGTCCCAGCTCCTAAATAAAGCAAGTTTTTACTATCGCATTCAGAACAAGATTGTTTTTCATTTATTTTAGAAAAACCACAAAAGTGACAAAGCAGGTTATTTGTTTTCTTATGATAACTAAATGCAACATTACAGTCCGGACACATTGCGACCTCACCACAATCTCCACATTTTATTATTGGCGAAAATCCTCTCCGGTTTTGCAATAAAATCACCTGCTCGTTCCTGTTGAGTCTTTCTTCAACTTTATTTTGTAAAAAGCCAGAGATTACTTGTCCAAACTTCCCCGTCTCTTCTTGCTCTTTTAACATGTCCACAAGATGCACCTCTGGCTGCTTTGCTACTCCAAAACGATTTGGTAAATGCAAATATTTTAATTTATTTTTTTGATGGTTATAATAGCTTTCTAAGCTAGGGGTCGCACTAGCTAATAAAATAACTGCCTTATTTAATCTCGCACGCATTAATGCAACATCCCTTGCATGATACCTTGGAGAAGGTGAGTCTTGGCGAAATGAAGCCTCTTGTTCTTCATCAATCACAATTAGCCCCAAATCTTTTAACGGAGAAAAAATGGCACTTCGAGCACCAATCACAACTCTGAAAGTACCTTTACATATTTCTTTCCAAGTCCAAGACCTTTGTTGCTGATTTAACTTCGAATGCCACAATGCTACTTTATCTCCAAAAACTGACCTGAATCTTCCAGCAATTTGTGGAGTTAGTGAAATTTCAGGTAAAAGTATTATTGAGGTTTTCCCTTTCCCAAGACAATATCTAACTGCATCAATATATATCTCAGTTTTCCCACTCCCAGTTACTCCATGTAATAAGTATGGATTATATATATTGGTGTCCAAGGATTCTTTTATAGAATTTGCAACCTCTTCTTGGTTTCGATCTAAAGTAATTTTTTTATTAATTGATCCAAAAGAAAAATGATCTGAGTTAGGTTTTACTTCCTTTTCAAATAATTTAACCAATCTATTTCGTTCTAAACTTTTACAGATTTGCAGAGGATTTGATGCAAAATTTTTCAACAATGAAACCTGTAAAGGCTGAGATTCAGACCTTATCAGCTTGAGAACTTCATACTGCTTAGGGGCTTGTTTTTTAAGTTTTTCAAATCGCAAGGGATCTATATTAGTTCTTGATTCAACAAACCATAACTTTTGCGGTTTATATCGAGTAGATAAACTTTTAGGAAATACAGTTTTGGCGACCTGCCCTAATGGAGTCATATAATAATTTGAAATCCAATTTATTAATTCCCACAATTCAGGAGTTACTATTTGGTAACTATCAATTAGTTTGTTAATTAATTTGGTTTCACCCTTGAAACTGCTACGTTTAAGAATATTAACAATAATACCCTCTATCTGCTGTTTCCTAAATGGGGCTACAACTCTTGAGCCTATGTGTGTTTCGGCAATTAAGTTTTCCGGGATTTCGTATGTGAAGGTTTTAAAATTTGATATAGGAAATGCAACTTCAGCAAACATGATAGGGTATTTTATTTATCAAAAAACTATGGAGCAATAAAATCCCATAGACTACATTAAGATAAACACATGGAAGTACAACAGTATTAAACCGTGGTTTATGATTTTATAACATATATTTTTACATCACCTTTAGCTTGAGGTGTTACGCGTACAGAGACATGGTATATCCCCAATGCCTTGATGGGTTCCTCAAGGAGTATTGCCTGACGATCAACTTCTATACCCTTGTCTAATAATGACTTATGAATGTCCAAAGCTGTAATTGATCCAAACATTTTATCTTCTTCACCTACCTGAGCTTCAATTGTTATTTCCGTTTTAGATAAAGCTTTTACAAGAGCATCTTGAGCAGCCTCTGCACGAACTTGCCTAGTATTTTCATTCTTCTTTTTTTCTTGAGCAATTGCCATATTACGCTTTGAAGCACGCAGTGCTACTCCCTCTGGGATGAGTTTGTTTCTTGCAAATCCAGGTTTAACACTAACTACATCACCCGCTTTTCCCAAACCTTCATAATTCTTTAATAAAATAATTTCCATAATATTTCCTGTTTAATCTGTTCCATTTTCTACGTACGGCATCAATGCTATCGACCTCGACCTTTTTATGGCTCGGACTAGCTTCCTGTGCATTTTTGCACTGGTCCCGGTTACACGACGAGGCATGATCTTACCTTGGTCATTTACAAAACGACGTAAAAGTTTTACATCTTTGTAATCAATTTCATTGATTCCATTTTCTTTAAAAAAACAGAATTTATTTCTACTTTGGAATGCCATTATTCTGCCTCCTTTAGCTCTGTTGTTTTTTCATCATCTGGTTCATTGTCTTTATTATCCGAGCCAGAAGTATCAACTTGATCAGAGAGTTGCTCTTTATCAGAGGATTCTTTTAAGGTCTTTTCTTCGCTTTCTAGCTCAGGTTTTTTTTCTTCAACATATATTTCCGGCTTATCATTCAGTAGAACCGTCATATGCCTTAGCACTGAATTATTTAGCCTCATCCACGTATCATACTCAACCATCTTTTGTTGATCCCCGCCTTCAAATTGAATAAGGATATAGGATCCATATTTCTGTCTTTCGATAGAGTATGCTAGGCGCTTTTTGCCCCAAACGCGGTGATTAATTATTTTTGATTTTGTTTTTTCTAACTCTTTTCCAATTTCATTCATAGTTTTCTCGAGAGATTTATTCTCTAGGTTTGGATCAACAATGTAAAGTGTTTCGTAAAATGACATAATATCTCCTTCTTTTTTACGATATATCTTTTAAAAGTGGTGCAATAACTAGCGATACCACAGACATAAGTTTGATTAATATATTTAATGATGGACCAGATGTATCTTTAAATGGGTCACCAACCGTGTCTCCTACAACTGCTGCTTTGTGAGCATCTGAACCCTTATTCAGAGATTCTCCACCTATTGAAAAACCTTCTTCAATCATTTTTTTTGCATTATCCCATGCACCTCCAGAATTTGATTGAAATATAGCCATCAAAACACCTGATACGGTAACACCTGCTAAAAGCCCCCCAAGTGTTTCTGGACCAAAAACAAAACCCACAACTACTGGAGAGATAACAGCTAAAAGGCCAGGGGTTACCATCTCTTTAATGGCAGATTGTGTAGAAATCTCAACACAACGTCCATGCTCTGCTTTGCTGAGAGCATCTTCATAAAGAGTACGATCACTATCGCTCCAATCATCTTCGTTCTTTAGATTCATAAGCTCAAGAGCTTTTCTTAATTCGGGTATTTCGTTAAACTGTCTGCGGACCTCTTCAATCATCGCCATAGCCGCACGCCCAACAGCACCCATTGCCATTGACGAAAATAAAAATGGTAACATTCCACCTACAAATAATCCCGCCATTACTAATGGGTTTGCAATGTCAATTGTTGTAATTCCACTTTGAACCATAAAAGCAGCAAATAATGCCAATGCGGTTAAAGCTGCAGAACCAATTGCAAAGCCTTTTCCTATTGCTGCTGTTGTGTTACCAACCGCATCAAGTTTATCTGTTCTTTCGCGAACCTCTTTTGGTAATTCAGCCATTTCAGCAATACCACCTGCATTGTCAGAAATAGGACCATAAGCATCCACAGCTAATTGTATCCCTGTGTTAGCGAGCATCCCCAGGGCAGCCATTGCAATACCATATAGGCCTGCAAAATAATAAGCCCCGATAATGCTAGAAGAGATGATTAATATGGGAACGGCTGTTGACTGCATTCCAACACCTAAACCAGCGATAATATTTGTTGCGGGACCAGTAATTGATTGCTTTACAATAGAATTTACAGGACCAGTTCCCGTTCCTGTGTAGTGCTCTGTAATCATGCCAATCCCAAGACCAGCAGCAAGGCCTATAACCGTTGCGTAGAACACACCGATACTTGTGAATTCTGACCCACCTTGATTAAAAACATCTGGTAAAAAAGTATTAATTAAATAAAAGATTACACCAACCATAATAGCTGCACTGCCAAACTCCCCTTTATTAAGAGCCTTTTGAGGATCTCCACCTTCTTTTACAATTACCATAAAGGTCCCAATGATTGATACTAGTATTCCAGAAGCTGCTATCATCATTGGCAATAGAACAAAGTTTAAATCAAAGCTATCTGATACGAGAATGCTAGCACCCAACACCATTGAGCCAATAATCGAGCCAACGTAAGATTCAAAAAGATCTGCACCCATTCCTGCAACATCTCCAACATTGTCTCCAACATTGTCAGCAATAGTGGCCGGATTCAATGGATGATCTTCTGGAATCCCTGCTTCAACCTTACCAACAAGATCCGCACCCACATCTGCTGCTTTTGTATAAATGCCACCACCGACACGGGCAAATAAAGCTATGGAGGAAGCGCCGAGAGAAAAACCAGATAAGACATTCAACACCGTTCTTATACTTTCAAAATCAGAACCATACATATTAGTGTAGAGCAAAAACAGCCCCCCCAACCCTAATACGCCTAACCCAACAACGCTCAAACCCATTACAGAACCGCCGCTGAATGCAACATTAAGAGCTTTTTCTAGGCTATCTCGTGCAGCATTAGTGGTCCTGTTATTTGATTTGGTTGCAACCCTCATACCAAGGAACCCAGCTAAACCAGACGCCACTGCACCAATTAGGAAAGAAAAGGCAATTAACACGCTTGATTCTGGGTTGTTTTTATTTGCAAATCCTAAAATAATAGCAACAGCGATAACAAAAACTGAGAGGACTCGATATTCTGCCCTTAGAAATGCCATTGCACCATCAGCTATACTGGAGCCAATTACTAACATTTTCTTCGTGCCCTGATCCTGCTTCTCAATCCAGCTTGTTTTCCAGAATGAAAAAACAAGCGCTAAAAGACCAGCGACTAATACATAAATAATATTGTTATCCATTAATAATTTTTCTCCTTGATTATGAGTTATACTTACTCATTGTTTGATTTAAACCATTAACTAAAAGATATTCCATTGCATCGACAGATTGTTGGATCATTAAATCAACTTCTTTTTGATTATCTTTATGGAATGGTTTTAAAACATATTTTTCAGATGGACGGGTTTCTTTTGATGGCTCAGCGATGCCTAGCCTCATTCTAACAAACTCTCTCGTCCCAATCTGATAAATGATGTTTTCTAATCCTCTATGGCATCCATCGCCACCTTTAGGCCGAATACGTATTTTCCCTAAAGGGAGATCAACATCGTCTATAATAACAACAATTTCTGATTGAAGAATACCCCAGTAGTCCATTATTTCTCTAACTGCAATTCCACTTTTATTCATACCAGTAGTTGGCTTAGCTAATACCACTTGCTTACTTTTAATACGAGAAAAAACAAAGCTCCCGTGGCCAGGCTTAAACGATAGTTTGTTTTTAATGGCAAATTCATCAATTGCCCAAAATCCTGCATTGTGCTTGGTTTTAGCATATTCATTCCCAATGTTTCCTAAGCCTATAAAGGCAATCATGAACTTTCAGATTCTCCATTATTATCTCCATCTGAAGAATCATTGCCTTCATCTTTAGAAGCCTCTTCCAAAGACTCATCACCTTCTTGAACATCTTCAACATCTTCAACAACTTC
>CENO01006703.1_pt1 | contig 13399 bp, 9 predicted proteins | sample 530271 | NCBI WGS metagenome assembly CENO01 (sample SAMEA2619857, study PRJEB7988) | marine metagenome | biome: marine biome (ENVO:00000447); feature: surface water layer (ENVO:00002042); material: "saline water (ENVO:00002010), including plankton (ENVO:xxxxxxxx)" | depth 5 m | reverse complement strand
GTTATCCCTGGCGGGGTAACTTGTGATAACCAGTTTACTACTGTTAAAGTAAACCCAACACATTTGGGTATTGACATTACAGTATACCTTGATGCTCTTGTAAATGCAAATGATGGTAAAGGTACCAGAGTTGTTGGTGAAGATACCGACGTAGTTGGTGTTATCAAAGGATACCTTTTGCCGCCAGAAGAAGGTGTAGAAGATATTACCCTTTTTGTAAAATACCGTGATGGTGCCTCCGATGAATCAACCGTAGAGTTTGCTGACGGAGAAGTTCTTGTCATCGATGAGAATGTTACATATGGAAACACAACTCTCAATTCGGGAGATACTATTTTAACAGCAGTGTCTATTGACGCTTCTGCAATGGGATATGCAGTTGGTGTTGCACCAGGTGTATATTTTATTAGAGGATATTTTGTTGATGTCCCTCAATCTCAAATTGTTCTTGATCCATATCAAAATGAACCTTCTTTTAGGGTTGGATTTGATGTTATAGAATCTATCATCAATTCAGATGAAGATGAGTCTCTTAATGATAATGCAAAAGGATATACAAACTATGCTGCACCTGGTGCAGATAGATTAAAAGTTTCTGTAAAACTTACAAAAAAAGCACTCTTAGATTTTGATGATACCAATTTCATCGAACTCGTTAAAATTGATAATGGTGAGATAAAGAAATTACAAAATAAGTCAAACTATAATTTAATCAAGGATTATTTCGCAAAGAGAACTTTCGAAGAATCTGGAAACTATGCAGTAGATGAATTTAAAGTAGAAGTTGCCAACTCTTTAAATAATGAAACTGGAAACGGCGGACTCTACACCGAACAGCAAAAAACGGAGCAAGGCAACACTCCAAATGATGATACAATGTGTATCAAAGTTTCTGCTGGAACTGCATATGTCAAAGGATATGATATTGATCTTGTAGGATCAACTGTTATTGATGTTCCAAAACCAAGAACAACAAAGGAAGTTAAATCTGCAAGAGTTCCCTTTGCGATGGGAAGTCTTCTTAAAGTCAATAATGTAACAGGAGTTCCTTTCATTAATATTGGTGCTGCTGTAAGTGGAACCCAGACAACTCAGGTAAATGTTGTCCAACTTTTCAATAGACTAAGAAATACTGGTACTACTAATGCTGGTACTGGATTAAAAATTGGTGAAGCAAGACTGTATTGGTATGGTGTTTCTGACGCACCATACACAGGTGATACAACAGAATGGGATTTATATCTATTTGATGTTCAAACATATACAGATCTTTATCTTGCAAAATCTTATTCACTTTCAGAAGTTCCTCTTGGATCTTACGTAAGAGGTCTTTCTAGTGATGCAACTGGATATGTTGCTGCCAAGAGAAATGGTGCTGGATTCTCATTAACACAAACTTCTGGTAACTTCCTCGTTGGTGAGCAAGTTATCATTAACGAAAATCAGGACTATAAGGTTGCTATTGAGAATTTACGTGCATTCTCAGTTGAAGATATCAAGTCTGTTTATCAAGATTCAACATCAATCAATACTGCAATTCAAAGAGACTTTATTGCAGATTGTGTTCTTTATGAAAGAACTCCACCAAAATTTGCAATTACCGATAAATTAGTTGTTACTGGGGCAAATACTGGTCAGGTTGCAGGAAGATCATTTAGTGCAATTACTGGTATTAAGACTGATGCTGTTATTAAGTATCAAACTGGTAATGCAGATGCAAACTTCAATAGAATTAGTTCAATTGCAGCAGATGGAACTTCGATAGGTCTTGCAGCACCAGCATCTTCTGTAACTGGTATTTACAGAAATAATGTAACCAATGGAAGTTCTCAGTTCTCACTGATGGTTCCAAAGATTCACAATACCCAAGCTTCTGGATTATTTGCAGAACTTCCAGAACTTGATATTGCATCTGTTGATCTTGCAAATTCAGATCTTGTAATTACAAGACAACTTACAGGAGAAGCAACAAACGGTAGTGGTGAGATGACTCTTACTACCGCAGATGCACTTGACACTAGTGCTGGAATTACTAGTGTATTCTTTGAAACTTTCGATGCTGAAAGATATTCAATTCATTATAGTGATGGAGATACTGCTGATCTCAAATCAGGAAACTTTATCTATGGACAGAATGGTAACTCAATTACATTCACTGGATTGAGAACTAATCAAAGTAATGTCACTGTAATTACAACTCTCAAAAAAGAGCAAGTAACTGCAAAAACTAAGGAATTTACAAGAAGCAGACAAGTAGCAGTTACTAGAACTAATGGATATTCAACAGCAGTTGGACTGACAACTAGTAAGTTTTATGGTTTAAGAATTGAAGATGAGGAGATCTCTCTCAATATACCTGATGTTGTAAATGTTCGTGCAGTTTATGAATCAACAAACTCTTCTGCACCAGTCCTAGATTCTCTTACCTTCGCAACTGGACTTTCATTAGATACAAATGTAATTGTTGGTGAAAAAATCGTTGGACAGGACAGCAGAGCAGTTGCTCAGGTTGTTTCGACAACTGCAACAACTGTCAGTTACGTTCCTCTCAATCAAAACGAGTTCCAGGTTGGTGAGTCGGTCGTATTCAAAGATTCTTCTCTGAATATTCTCGTTCAAAGAACAACCGCTGGAAGTTACATCGATAGAACTGCTAACTATATCCTTGACAAAGGTCATAAAGCACAATATCAAGATTATTCTAGAATTCGTAGAAGAGATGGATTTGCACCACCATCCAAACAGTTGTTAGTTGTTTGTGATCATTATGTTGTTGGTGCAGGAAATGCTGGTGATATCTTTACTTGCAATTCTTATACTTCTGAGAGATATACAAATGATATTCCAACATTGGTTAATGGAGTTAGAGTAACTGATTTACTTGATTTTAGACCAAGAGTTACTGAATTTGATCCTTCTACTGCAACAGCATCACCTTTTGCTTTCCAAAGTAGAAGTTATGAATCAAATTCCAGATATGTAGTTTCACCAGATGAAACATCTAGAATTGGTTATAGTTTCTATCTTCCAAGAGTCGATTTGTTGACTCTGAATCGTTTGGGTGAGGTTGAAGTCGTCCAAGGTGAGCCAGCAGAAGATCCACAACCACCAGTTCTTGCTGATGATGCAATGGAACTTGCGTTGCTTGCTCATAAAGCATATCTTTATAATCCTAACACAGGTTCAAGAATTCTTCTGAGAGATAATAGAAGATTCACAATGCGTGATATTGCTGCATTGGAGACTAGGATTGAAAATCTTGAAGAGATGACATCTTTGAGTTTGCTTGAATTAGATGCTGCAACTAAGGAAGTTACTGATGCAAATGGTCTCAATAGATTCAAGTCTGGATTTGTTGTAACTGATTTTGCAGACAAATCTATTGGTGAACCAAGACTCACTACAATTGATATTAACTCAGAAGAGAAGTGTGGAATTTCTCCTGTTGAGTTTATGTCGATGAATGCAGAAATTGCATTAGATCCTGCAATTGATCCTACAACTGCAGATCTCACACAGAATCTAAGATTACAAGATCCAAATATTCAAAAGACCGGTGATCTTTTGACTCTGAAATATGAGGAAAAACAGTGGATTAATCAACCACAAGCAACTAATGTTGAAAATGTTAATCCATTTAATGTCATCGTTTATGTCGGTGGTGTTACATTAGATCCAGCGGCAGATAATTGGACAAGAACAATTTACATCAATAACAGAAGAACTGAATCTTCTGGTGCTAAGTGGGTACAGGAAGCGTCAGTTCATAAGGATGTTGATAGAAAAGTTACTTATGAGACTTACAGAAAGGGTCGTGGTAGAAATGAAAGAAAGACTAGAAAACTTGTTACGACAACTACAACTACTACAACTAGATACAAACCAAAACTTACAAGACCTTGGCAGAGAGAATTTGATTACGTTGAAAACGTAAAAATCAAGAGTACTGTCGATCCATTTATGCGTTCCAGAAACGTATACTTTGCTGCTAATGGTCTTAGACCTTTCACTAAACACTATCATTTCCTCGATAGTCAGCAAGTTGATATTATTCCAAAACTTGTTGAAATTGAAATGGATTCTGGTACATTCAGAACTTATGAAGATGTTGATGTATTCCAAAAGGGCAAAAAGATTGCACATTTCAGAATTCAAAAACCAAATCACAAATTTGGTGATACTTCTAGACCAGACATTGCTGCTGGATTAGGTTCTCCATCTGTTCTTGTTGAAACATACTCAACAGATCCTTATGATAGAACAAGACCTGCACCATCAAATGCATATTCTGCAACTTCAAAACTTTTGAATATTGATGTTCGTTCACTATCAACTGAACAAAGATATTATGGATACATTACTCCTGGTGCAAAACTTGTTGGTAGAACCAGTGGTGCGGTAGCACGTATCAAGAGATCTGATTTGATTTCTGATAATTGGGGCGATATTGTCGCAGCATTCTTCTTCCGTGATCCAAACACAAATCCAGCACCACCAATTAAGGTTAAGTCTGGTGAAAAGACTGTAAAGATTACTGCAACTCCACCAGGAACAATTAGTCTTCCAGGTTCTACTGTAAATGCTTCGGAAGCAATTGGATCTTATAGTGGTTCTGGAACAATCATTACTCAGGAGACTGATAGAGTTTCTGTAAGACATCCACCCAAACCAAGAGCGAGACCTACCGAAGTCAATGTTACTGTTAAAGCACCTCACAGAGACCCACTTGCACAAACATTTACTGTAGATGGTACGGGTGCATTCCTCACATCATTTGATCTTTACTTTGCTCGTGTGGACGAAAATGCAAAGGTCTTTGTTGAACTTAGAACAGTTGATCTTGGAACACCAACAAATCTGTTGGTGCAAGATTTCTGTCAGGTTGCTCTCAATCCCAATGATATTAAAATCGGAACAGCAGATAATCCAGTTCCAACAAGAGTAAGATTCCCATCACCAGTCTTCTTAGAATCTGGTCAAGAATATGCAATTGTTATCCTGTCTCCAAGTTCTGATGAATATGAGATGTGGACTGCAACTATGGGACAAAAGACTGTTAAGTCCGCAAATCTCCCAGATGTTCAAAATGTTGTTGTTTCTAAGCAATACATTGGTGGATCTCTCTTTAAGTCTCAAAATGGTACTATTTGGACACCAAGTCAGTATCAAGATTTGACATTCACTCTTTATAAGGCAGAATTTGTCAGATCTGGAACTGCTACATTCTATAATACACCTGTTACTACAAGTGGTGATAATGCTTCTTTACTGCCACCTAACCCAATTGAAGGTCTTCCCAGAAAACTGAGAGTTCCTGTAAGTGGCGCAACTGCTGCAGATATATCAAATGTAGTTCCTGGTGTTAAAATTGGTGAGGGAACTTCTCCAAGTATTACTGGTTTTGTTGAAAATCTTGGTGGTCCAATTAGTGCATCAAGTATTGTTAGTGCTGGTGAAGGTTATCCAAATACAACAACGAATAATGTACCACTGTTCAGTCTGACTGGACAAGGAACAGGAGCACAAGCGACTGTTATCGGTAATGCTGATGGTGAAGTTGCTACCGTAACTATTTCTAATGCTGGAAGTGGTTATGTTAAAGGTGAGATGCTTGGAATTACAACTAGTAATATTGGTGGTGGTTCTGGTGCAGTTGTTAGTGTAAATGATCACGGAACTTTTGATGTGATGTATCTCACTGGTGTTCAGGGAGAAAACTTCACAAATGCTGCAAGTATGGTTCGTTATCTTGATCCTAATGATGAAGCCACTAGAACTTCAATTGATTCAAGTGTAAATGGAAACTCCACTCTGGTAGATGGAAGATTCGGTGGTAACGTTCTCAGAATCAAGCAGTATAATCATGCACATCACGGTGGAAACAATATAATTGAAATTGTAGACGTTGATCCTGACAGAGAAAAAGTTGATCTTAATGCAAACTTTGGCATTAATGATTCTACTGTCTCTATTGCAAATACCACTCCATTTGCAAGATTTGAAGGAATTACAACTTCTGCTGGATATGCAAAAATTGGTGATGAAGTTGTTGCTTATAGTGCAATCACAAACACAAATGGAAATGCTGGTACGCTTTCAATTACTTCTAGAGGACTGAACGGCACTACTCAATCCTCACACGTTGTTGGAGAATCCATTCAACCATATGAAGTAAATGGAGTATCACTGACAAGAATCAACACCACTCACAATATTCCTGCAACATATTATCAGGACGAAAATTCTAACTTTGATAACTACTTCCTTGAATTTGATAGAACTGGAAGACCAAGTGGTGAAAATATGATTAACTTTGAATCGGATAAAGCATTGGGTGGATCTAACGTTGGAATTTCCCAAAACTATCAGTTTAGTTCGATTGAACCTCTGTTCAATACAATTACACCTGGTAAGGGAACTGCAATCAAGAGTCAGATTAGAACAATCAGTGGCACTAGTGCTGGTGGAAATGAAATATCCTTTATTGATCAAGGATTTGATTCGATTCCATTGAACAAAGTTCTTCACTTCAGAACACCAAGAATGGTTGCTTCCGAAGTAAATGAAACCGCTCGTTTGACAAATCTTCCAAAGAATAAGTCTTTGACTTTAAGAGTTGATTTTACAACAGAAGATACTAATCTGTCTCCTGTAATGGATCTGCAAAATTCAACCTTCATTCTTGGCAGGAACAAGGTCAACAACCCTGTTGATGATTATGTTAAGGATCCAAGAGCAAATACAGTTGACAAAGATCCACACTCAACTATCTTTGTCACTCAAATGGTTTCTCTTGAACAACCTGCAACAAGTCTGAAAGTTATTATTGCAGCAAATAGACAACCTGAGGCAGATTTCAGAGTTCTCTATCGTTTGGATAGAGCAGATTCTGAGCAAGTCGATCAGAAGTTCATTCCATTCCCAGGTTTTGACAATACCAAGGATACTGATGGTGATGGATACGGTGATGAAACAATTGATCCACAGAAGAACAGTGGAAGAGCAGATGCATTTGTACCACCAAATGATAGAACATCTTTCTCTGAATATCAATTCAGTGTAGATAATCTTGAACAGTTTGATGGATTCTCAATTAAGGTTGTAACATCTTCAACCAATGAATCCACACCTGTCAAGTTGAAAGATTTCAGATGTATTGCACTTGCATAATAAAATGACTAATATTCCTAAGGAAGACTTAATTCCAGTTGAGGGTCACACGAATCTTTTTCGAGATCGTGTGACTGGTGCTATTGTGAATACTAACACAAGTGGATATTCACAATATCAACAAATGAAACAACGAAAACAGAATGAAAGGCGTGAACTTGATACAATTAAGTCTGATATAGAAGAGATTAAAACTCTATTACGGGAGCTTACTAATGGATCCAGATGAAATCAAACTCAGTGGACTTTCCAAGGAATTTGCATATCAAAAAATAGCAAATGAACTGGATGAATGTGACAGTATTTCTTTGATGAGGGACATTGCAAAGTCTTATGCAAAGCTATATTTGAAGCAGCAAGAAGTTGTTTCGGGTTTGGGACTTCAAGGAATATAAATATTCATACATCCTGAGCTGTATATAAATGGCTGAAATTAAAGTCAGAGTAGGACAAAAACCGGCAACAAAGGTTATTTCTTCCCTTGCTGGTGCTCAAGGTCTCTCGTTGGCTGAGTTAAGTGATGTGAATGCCACCAATTTATCAAACGGAATGGTCCTCGTTTATAATGCTAGCACCAGAAAATGGGATGCTACGTTAGAGTTAACGCCAGGTAATACACAGAACTTAGACATCAACGGAGGAAATTTCTGAAATGGCAAGTATTATTAGGATCAAAAGATCCTCAGGTACAGCTAAACCATCAACTTTACAATGGGGCGAATTAGCATACGTAACTGGTATTGGTAGTGCTACCAACGCTGCTTACCAAAATAAAGATAGAGTTTATCTTGGTGACGACGGCACTAACGTTAACGCTATTGGCGGACGTTATTACACCTCCATGATGGACCACGTTCCTGGAACTGTGGCGAACATTGCAGGAACTAATACTAGAAACCTTGACAAAGGTGTTTCTGCACTGATGGCACCACTGGCAAACAGTGGTCTCGGTGGAGCACTTTCACTCAAAGTTGATCAGTGGAACGTAGATAATATTAGAATTGATGGAAATGTAATTTCATCAACTGATACTGATGGAGATATCAAATTAGATCCTAACGGTTCTGGTGAAGTACATATTCCAGACGATACATTCCTTTCGTTCGGTGACGATAAGGATGCTAAGTTTGAATATGATGAAAACGGAACTGACCAGTTAAATTACACTGGTGCAGATCTTAGAATCAATGTTGCTACACAATCAACAACAAAAGATACTGGCGCTTTAATTGTTGAAGGTGGTGTTGGTATTGAGAAGAATCTGAACGTAGGTGGAACAGTTGCACTTGGCGACTCACTTACAGTTGATCAACTTAAATTACAAGATAATGTAATTTCTACCAATCTCTGGTACAGAGATGATCATTGACCCATTCCCCGATGGGTTAAGCAATGAAGGTAGAGTCGTTATCAAAGGTGATCTTCAAATTGATGGCACCACAACGACTGTCAACTCAACGACAAGCACAGTCAATGACCCTATTCTTCATGTCGGTGATGTAACAAGCACCAGAACCGTTATGGTTGCTGCCAATAGTGGCGCAACAAGTCTGGTTCTTGATTCTGTCGTTGGTATTAACACTGCCGATGCAGTTACAGGTACTGGTATTGCAGCGAACAGCACAGTTGCTTCTTACAATACTGGCACAAAGACCATTACCCTTAATAATGCAACAACAGCGGGTATTTCAACTCAAACTCAGTTGACAATTACCCACGCATACGACACTAATACTGATAGAGGTCTTTCGTTTACATATAATACTAGCAGCGGTGCTGGAAATAATGTAAATGGTTTCTTTGGTTTTGATGATAGTTCCATCGCAGATTCCACTGCTGATGCAGACAACCATGGAACTCACGCTGACGATAGCAGAAGATGGACTTATGTTCCTGATGCAACAATCACTGGCAGCGTAGTTTCAGGAACCAAAGGTTTCCTGGATATCAAAGGTATTTACTACCAGGCAGGTGATTACAATCTTGGTGGTGTTGTCTACTTTGATGACACTGGTCTTCAAAGATCAACAAATGCTGTTGCATCTCCTGTAATTACTTCTAAGCAGGTTCTTACTGCAATCACCAAAAATACTCTTGCTCTCAGTGGAAATATCACTGTTAGTGTTGGGGATATTGTTAGACAAGACGTTACAGGTGCTTATGGTGTTGTTGAGACCCAAGTTTCTGCTGGAAATAGCGTTAATCTGATCGGTGTTGAAGGAACATTCAATACTTCAAATAATCTGAGAAGAGAGGGTCAGAGCGGTAGCATTTCAAACCTTGCAGTAAATCCTAGTTCTGTTTCGGTAATATATACTAATAAGCCCCACTGGACTTCAACTCTCGACGGGGGTACATTCTGAGGTAACTAATGGAACAACAAGGTGAAGTGGATGTAAATGTTCTCATCAAACTTTATAATTCTAAATTAGCAGCACTAACAAATCAAAACGTTCTACTTGAGGCAAAGTTAAGCACTTTGTCTCAGGACTATAAGGAACAATTGGATGTGCTGCTTGCAGAGAACGCAGATCTGAAAGCAAAATTAGAAGGTTAATATGGCAAAACCATCAACTAGGCAAGGACTAATCGACTATTGCTTACGCCAACTTGGTGCTCCTGTGTTGGAAATCAACGTAGATGAAGACCAGATTGACGATTTAGTTGATGATGCCATTCAATATTTCAACGAACGTCACTTTGACGGGGTTGAAAAAATGTATCTTAAATATAAGATCACAGAAGATGATGTTAATAGAGGTAAGGGAAAAGGAACTAGTGGCGTAGGAATTGTCACTACAACTGCAACTGATACCTCAGGAAGAACATATAATTGGTATGAAACAGAAAATTATATTCAAGTACCAGATTCTGTAATTGGTGTAGAAAAAGTATTCAAGTTTGATACCAACTCCATTTCTGGGAGTATGTTCAGTATCAAGTATCAATTATTCTTGAATGATCTATATTATTTCAACTCTGTTGAATTGTTGCAGTATTCAATGACCAAATCATATCTTGAAGATATTGATCATCTATTGACTACTGATAAGCAGATTAGATTCAACAAGAGACAAGATAGATTATATCTTGATATTGATTGGGGTTCTCAGGAAGCAGATGAATTTATTGTTCTTGAATGTTATAGAGCATTAGACCCAGCATCATTTACACAAATCTATAATGATAGTTGGATGAAGCAATATCTGACTGCATTAATCAAGAGACAATGGGGTAGAAACCTAAGCAAATTCCGTGGTGTCAAACTTCCTGGTGGAATTGAGTTGAATGGTGGAGAAATTTCACAACAAGCAGAATCCGAATTGGCAGATATCAAAGCAAGAATGATGTCTGAGTATGAATTACCACCCCTCGACTTTATTGGATAATGGCTCTTAATCCTTTCTTTCTAGGCGGAACACAGTCAGAACAGCGTCTTGTTCAGGACCTGGTTAATGAGCACCTAAAATTTCATGGTGTAGAAGTAACATATATTCCCAGAAAATTTGTAAATAAAAAGACAATTATTGAAGAGGTGCAGTCATCTGCATATGATGATAACTTTTCCATCGAAGCATATGTAAATACTTTTGATGGATATGGTGGAGCAGGAGATATTTTAACAAAGTTTGGTGTCAGCGTTAGAGATGAACTTATCTTAACTATTTCGAAAGAAAGATTTGAAGACTTCATCGCACCATTTATGGCGGGTCAGGATGATGGAACTGAAACTAGTCCAATACCAACACCAACCAGACCAAGAGAAGGAGATTTAGTTTATTTTCCTCTTGGACAGAGATTATTTGAAGTTAAATTTGTAGAGCACGAAGATCCTTTCTATCAGTTAGGTAAGAACTACGTTTATCAACTCAAATGTGAACTCTTCGAATATGAAGATGAAATCATTGATACTACTATACCTGAAATTGATACTCAGGTTCAAGATGAAGGTTACATCACAACACTAAACTTGATTGGTGTTGGAAGAACAGCAACTGCTGCTGCAATCATTCAGGGTAGTGTAACCTCTGGATATATTTCAGAAGTATTCATTAATAATGATGGATCTGGATACACTTCTACACCGACAATCGGATTTAGTTCTGCACCATCTGGACTGGTTGGTGACCGTGCAACTGCTGTCGGTGTTCTAACAACAAGAGGCGGTGTAACTTCTCTTGATAAGATTCTGATTACAAATGCTGGTGCTGGATACACTGTTGCACCAACTATAACAATCACTGGTGGTGGTGGCGTAGGTGCTGCTGCAACAGCGTCTATCAGAACCTCTGGTCAAGGTGTAATCAGATTCTCCGTCACTGACGGTGGAGTTGGATATGGAACTGCACCAGTGGTAACAGTTGCCGCACCTCCTTCAAGTTCTATTTCCAGACAAGCAGTTGGTGTTGCATCAATGCGTTCTGGAAGTGTTGCGTTCATCCACGTCCTTGATCCAGGTGGTGGATACAGTTCTGCACCAACAGTTACTATTGCAGATCCGGAAACACTTGTCGGTGTTGGAACTTACCTCTTTAATGAAATTATTTACGGAAGCAGGTCTAAAACAGAAGCAAGAGTTAAGGAATGGGATGAGGACACTGGTATCTTGAAGGTTGCAAATGTAAGTATTGGTTCAACACAACTTGGATTCTTCCCAGGCGAAATGATTATTGGAAAAGATTCTGGAGCACAATATCCAAACCAAGGATATGAAGATTTTGATGAATATGATAAATACTCGGAGAATGATGAATTTGAAGCAGAAGCAGACAAACTCCTAGACTTCACTGAATCTAATCCCTTTGGAACTTTCTAATGTTAGGAACATACTATTATCATCAGATAGTTAGAAAAACTATCATTGCATTTGGCACTTTATTTAATGATGTCAATATACGTCATCAAGACAAAAATGGCAATGATATCAGTAATATAAAAGTACCTCTTGCATATGGACCTGTACAGAAGTTTCTTGCAAGACTTGAGCAGCAAGCAGATTTAAATAAAGCAATTCAGATCACATTGCCAAGAATGTCATTTGAGATGACATCTATTGCATATGATTCAACCAGAAAGTCAAGTTTAGTTCAGACATTTAAAACTTGTGATGATGGCAGTAAGGTAAAGAAAGTCTTTATGCCAGTTCCATATAATATTGGATTTCAGTTGAATATTTTATCAAAACTGAATGATGATTCTCTTCAAATTTTAGAGCAGATTTTACCATATTTCCAACCACATTTTAATCTTACTATTGACTTGGTAGATTCTATCGGTGAAAAAAGAGATATTCCAATTATTTTAGATGCAGTAAGTTTTCAAGATGATTATGAAGGATCTTTTGATACTAGAAGAGCACTGATTCATACATTAAACTTCACTGCAAAAACGTATCTGTTTGGTCCTATCGCAGATAGCAGTGATGGACTCATCCGTAAGGTTCAGGTTGATATGTATGCCGATACCAATACCAGAACTGCAAAACGTGAAATGCGTTACACAGTTGAACCTGTCGCAAAAGTTGACAAAAATAATGACGGTGTAATTGATGCAGCAGATACTCCACTTCTTGTTCCAGGAGATAACTTTGGATTTGATGAGGAATGGGAGTTCTTAGGAGACAGCAAATCTTATAGTCCAACACGCCAAACTGACGTATAATCACCATGAAAGATAATTATGAATCGATTGACAAAGCACTTGATATTGAAAGTAGCATTGTTGAATCACAACCAATAAAACCAGTTCCTCCCAAAGAGGATAAGAATGATATTAAAAAAGATTATGAGTACACCAGAGCAAACTTATATTCCTTAATTGAAAAAGGTCAAGAAGCAATTAATGGCATTATGGAACTTGCAGGAGAAAGTGCAAGTCCCAGAGCATATGAAGTTGCTGGACAACTTATTAAAAGTGTTGCTGATACAACCGATAAGTTAGCAGATCTTCAAAAGAAATTAAAAGATTTGGAAGAGGATACTACCAAAAAAGGTCCAAATAACGTTACTAACAATGCTTTATTTGTTGGTTCTACAAGTGAATTATCAAAACTACTCAAACAAGGTTTTCTAAATAATAATGAGTCCGACTCCAAATAATGGCGAAAAAATCCTGTAAAAAAGGATATTACTATTGTTACGCTTCTAAGAAGTGTAAGAGAATCCCTATGGGATATTATGTTGGCGGAGGCGGATGGCTTCGTAAAGAAGAAGAAAAGTCCGAAGATACT
>CENO01040251.1_pt1 | contig 13418 bp, 13 predicted proteins | sample 530271 | NCBI WGS metagenome assembly CENO01 (sample SAMEA2619857, study PRJEB7988) | marine metagenome | biome: marine biome (ENVO:00000447); feature: surface water layer (ENVO:00002042); material: "saline water (ENVO:00002010), including plankton (ENVO:xxxxxxxx)" | depth 5 m | reverse complement strand
TACTTTGGATTACTGATGCTTTTAAAAGATATAAGGGAAACATTTGTTAATTTTTTTGAAACGAATGATCACGAAATAATTAAAAGTTCGTCTCTTGTACCAGATAACGATCCTACTCTGATGTTTACAAATTCGGGAATGGTACAATTCAAGAATTTTTTTACCGGTATTGAAAAATCTAAAGTAAAGACAGCGGTTACATCTCAAAAATGTGTGCGTGCAGGTGGAAAGCATAATGATTTAGATAACGTTGGTTACACGGCGAGACATCACACTTTTTTTGAAATGCTTGGCAACTTTTCTTTTGGTGATTATTTCAAGGAAGAAGCAATAAGTTTGGCATGGAAGTTATTAACAGAAGAATTTAATTTACCTAAAGAAAAATTGCTAGTAACAGTTTTTCACGAAGATTTAGAGGCAATTAATCTTTGGAAAAAATGTGCTAATCTCTCAGATGATAAGATTATTAAAATTTCTACGAGTGATAACTTTTGGAGTATGGGACCTGTAGGGCCTTGTGGTCCTTGTTCAGAAATTTTTTATGATCACGGTCCGTCTGTATCTGGCGGTCCTCCTGGATCTATTGATGAAGATGGTGATCGTTTTGTAGAAATCTGGAATCTTGTTTTTATGCAATATGAGCAAATGCCCGATGGCAAAAGGATTGATTTGCCAAAACCATCTATTGATACTGGAATGGGTTTAGAAAGAATTGCAGCAGTTTTACAAGGTAAACATGATAACTATGATACTGACCTTTTTAAAAAGCTTATCGAGAGCTCTGCTGATTTTTCTAATACAGACCCGTATGGGGTTAAGAATATCCATCACAGGGTAATATCTGATCATTTAAGAGCTGCTTCGTTTTTGATTGCTGATGGAGTCATGCCCTCTAATGAGGGTAGGGGTTATGTGCTTAGGAGAATTATGAGACGAGCCATGAGGCATTGTCACTTATTGGGTTGTGAGGAACCTCATCTTTATAAAGTTTTCCCGTCCCTGCTACAGCAAATGGGTGAAGCCTTTCCTGAACTTATTGAGAGAAAAAATCTTATCGAAAATTCTCTGAAGGAAGAAGAGACAAGATTTAAGCTTACTTTGGATAGGGGCTTAAAACTATTGAATGAGGAGCTTCTTATTCTTGAAGATAAAAAACTTTTTTCCGGTGAGGTAGCTTTCAAATTATATGACACCTATGGTTTCCCATTAGACTTAACAGAAGATGTTTTAAGAGAAAGTAATAAAAAAGTAGATATAGAAACATTTGATAAGAAGATGAAAGAGCAACGTGATAAGGCACGCGCATCTTGGATTGGATCGGGAGATCAATCAGAGGAAAAAATATGGACTGATTTAAGATCTAAAGAAGATGCTACGGAATTTCTAGGTTATGAAAGGGAGAAAAGTCAGGGCCTGATTTCCAAGATTATAAAAGATGGAAAATATATAGAAAAATTATCTCAAGATGAAGTTGGCGTAATAGTTATGAACCAGACTTGCTTTTATGGGGAGTCTGGAGGCCAGGTAGGAGATCAAGGACTAATACGAGGTATTAGCGGAGTAGGTAAAGTAACAGACACAAAAAGGGTAGGGCAAATTTTTGTACACTTTGTTGAGGTACAGAAAGGTTATTTTGAAGTAGGAAATAATTTAGAGCAGTTTATAAATACAGATCTTAGGCTTGATATTAAAAGAAATCACTCAGGAACCCACCTGGTTCACGAAGCGCTTAGAAGAATAGTAGGAGAACATGTTGCTCAGAGAGGCTCCCTTAATAATGCTGATCGGCTTAGGTTTGACTTTAGTCATGATAAGCCTGTAACAGAAGAGCAGATCTTTCTTGTAGAGCAGCTGGTTAATAAGCAGATCAGGGAAAATACCCCAGTTGTTACAGAGATAATGCAATTAGATAGAGCAAAACAACAAGGAGCAAGGGCTTTGTTTGGCGAAAAGTATGGTGATGATGTGAGAGTTGTTAAAATGTCGCCAGAAGATGAAAATTATTTCTCAATAGAATTATGTGGTGGTACTCATGTTAACTCAACTGGTGATATTGGGTTTTTGAAAATTATTGGAGAGAGTGCCTCATCATCTGGGGTACGTAGACTGGAAGCGGTTACAGGAAAAAAAGTCGTGGACTTTATCGAAAACATTCAAGTTGTGAATAACAGAGTTTCGTCTCTCTTGAATGTAAGTACAGAAAATTTATTTGAAAGAGTTAATAGTCTTTTGGAGGAGAAAAAAAGGCTGGAGCAAAAAAATTCTGAGCTAAATAGAGCTTTGATCAGTGGCGAGGGGGAACAAGAAAGTCAAAACCTTGAAAAGATAGGTAAAAATATAATTTTTTCGGGGAAGGTTGTTAAAGACATTCCTAGCAAGGACTTAAGGGCGTTTGTAGATAATATTAAGAAACACAATAAAAATGTAATTGCCGTACTTTTATCAAAAGTTGGTACCAAGGTACAGATAGCAGTAGGTATTTCTGACACTTTAGTTGAAAGGGTCTCAGCAGTTGATCTGGTTAAAATTCTATCATCAAAAACAGGAGGCAAGGGTGGCGGAGGTAGGCCTGATTTTGCTCAAGGCGGAGGTACTCTTCCTGAACAGTCTGATCAAGCTTTGTTGCACTTGAAATCATATTTAGATAGTACTCTATCTGGTGATTAAAGGTTTATTTCAGATAATTTATTTTCTAGATTTGAATTAACCTTTTCAAGAAACCCTTCTGTTGACAACCAATTTTGTTCTTTACCGACAAGTATAGCGAGATCCTTAGTCATATCTCCTTTTTCTACTGTCTCTATTACTACTCTTTCTAGAGTTTCTGCGAAAGTGGCTAGCTTTGAGTTTTCATCAAGCTTTGCTCTGTGTTTAAGACCACCGGTCCAAGCGTAAATGGAGGCTATGGAGTTTGTAGATGTAGCTTCTCCTCTTTGGTGAGCTCTAAAGTGTCTTGTGACAGTTCCATGAGCTGCCTCTGCTTCCACTATTTTCCCATCAGGTGTCATTAATTGGCTTGTCATAAGACCAAGAGACCCAAATCCCTGTGCAACGGTATCAGATTGCACATCTCCATCATAGTTTTTGCAAGCCCAAACGAAACCTCCAGACCATTTTAGAGCGCATGCGACCATATCGTCAATTAACCTATGCTCATAAATTATCCCAGCTTTTTTAAATTGACCCTCAAATTCTTTCTCGTAAATTTCCTGAAAGAGATCTTTAAATCTTCCATCGTAAGTTTTCATAATTGTATTTTTTGTTGAAAGATAAACATCCCAATTCATTTTCAGGCCATAGTTCATTGAGGCTCTAGCAAAATCAATAATGGACTGGTCTAAGTTATACATTCCCATCGCTATTCCAGATGACGGTGCATCGAATACTTCGTGCTCAATTTCTTTTCCATCTTCACCAACAAACTTCATAATTAATTTTCCTTTTCCAGGAAATTTAAAATCAGTGGCTCTGTACTGGTCACCGTAAGCGTGTCTGCCAACAACAATTGGCTTAGTCCAGCCAGGAACTAGCCGGGGCACGTTGTTACATATTATTGGTGCTCTGAAGACCACACCCCCTAAAATGTTTCTGATTGTTCCATTAGGCGACTTCCACATTTTCTTTAAATTAAATTCTTCAACTCTTGCTTCGTCTGGGGTAATAGTTGCACATTTTACAGCAACTCCGTGTTTAAGTGTTGCATTGGCTGCCTGAATTGTAACATTATCATCTGTTCGATCTCTTTCCTCTATGCCGAGGTCATAATATTCTAAAGGAATGTCTAAGTAAGGAAGTATCAATTTATTTTTAATGAAATCCCAAATAATTCGGGTCATTTCGTCGCCATCCATTTCAACAACGGTGTTTTCTACTTTGATTTTAGACATTGATTTACTCTTTTAATTGAAAAAATTTAAAATAATTCGTAATTAAGGTTTATGGGAATCTTAATGCGTGTTCAACTATTTTTTCTTCTCTGTGTAAGAAAATTTCGTTAGGTTTAAATGTGGACAGATCAATGCAAAAGTTGAACCCAGTATTCATACTGGTTAATCCACAAATGGCTGAAAATATTGGTGCAGCTGCAAGGGCCATGTTAAATTTTGGCTTCTTGAATTTGAGACTGGTTAGCCCTAGAGAAGATCATCTTTCTGATAGAGCGTTAGCTATGGCCGCTGGTGCAGGTAAAGTTCTAGATCAAGCTAAAGTTTTTGAAAATTTGGCGGACGCTTGTAAGGATCTAAACGAAGTTTTAGCAACCAGTGCTCGCGAGAGATATAAGTATAAGGATGTAATGGATCCAAAAACGGGGTGTGATACTATCGTTCAAAGCTGTGCAAATGGTTTTAAAGTAGGAATTTTGTTTGGTGGTGAAAGAGCAGGTTTATCTAACGAAGATTTGTTTTTGGCAAAAAAACTAATCAGAGTGCCGACAAATCCTGTATTTAGTTCCTTAAACCTTGCTCAGAGTGTTCTCTTGATATCATATCAACTCAATGTTTGTTCTATCAAACAAAATAAAGAATCTTCTCAGACTAGTGTTTCAGTAACAAAAGCTAACTATCAGGAAATGCAAGCTTTCGCAACTAGGTTAGAAAATGAATTAGATAAGAACAAATTTTTTTATCCTGAAGGTAAAAAGAAGCGGATGAAAACTAGGTTGAGAAAGTTAATATACGGTCTTGAATTGAGCAAAGAAGACGTAAAGATTTTTCATGGCGTGTTAAAGTCTCTTATAAAAAGAAAGTAGCTCTCATTGTGTTATTTTCTTTTCCGTGTTTTTGCTCTAATTTATAGTTTGCACATGTGTAAGAATTAAATATATGACTAAAAATAGAAAATTATTTGAAGAGATTGACGATAGCTCTAACATAACGCAGGCAGCTCCGATAGATGACTCCTGGGATAAGAAAAAAACTTGGCTAAGTATTTGGCTTTGGACATTATTGGTGTCTCTAATAAGCTTAATACTCGTAGGAGGTTGGACACGTTTAACAGACTCCGGTTTATCTATTGTGGAGTGGAAGCCTATAACAGGCATGATCCCCCCTCTCAATGCCGATGGATGGCTTAACGAATTTGAGAAGTACAAAAGTATTCCAGAATTCGAATTAGTTAATTTTGCTATAACAATGGAAGAATTTAAATTTATCTATTGGTGGGAGTGGGGACATAGACAGTTAGCCAGGTTTATCGGGATCGTTTGGTTGGTTGGCTTTATGACCTTATGGATAAGAAATCAAATTCCCGAGAGATGGACTTTTTATTTTTTGGCTATCGGGTTACTTGGTGCTTTGCAAGCATTTTTGGGTTGGTGGATGGTGTCTTCTGGTTTGGATGGACAGGTTGTAGACGTCTTTTCTTATCGACTTGCTATCCATTTAACTATGGCGTTTATAATCCTTGCACTGATATTTTGGGCTATTTTGTTCCACTCTGAAAACTCGGCTGCTTTATTTGAATCACGAAGATATAGGAATAAACTTTCCGTGAATATTTTGTTCACGCTAGGTGTTTTGTGTTATTTGCAACTTGCTTTGGGGGCATTGGTGGCGGGCATAGATGCGGGGAGAGGATACAATGATTGGCCCTTAATGAATGGAAATTGGATACCTGATGATTTACTAGATTATAAACCCTTTATAACAAATTTCTTTGAAAACCCAGGCCTAGTTCAATTTAATCATAGATTAACTGCATATATACTTTTTATTGTGGTATGTATTGTCTGGTGGATAAACAGAAGAAGCCCTTACTCAAAAATAAGAATAGCCACAAATTATTTGATGATTATTGTATTCGTACAAATGTTTATAGGTGTTGCCACAGTTTTATATGGAGCTCCGCTTCCGCTTGCCAGCTTACATCAATTTACAGCAATTCTATTTATACTTGCATTTATAAACTTATTTTTTAAGACTTATTACCCAGTTAGCCAGAAAATTTAAGCCTGATGCTTATCTATCAACAGCAACTATGATTTCTTTTTATTTAAGAAATCATCCATTCCTTTGTTGGTCTCTTTGTATAGTATATTCTCAACCATTACCTTTGATGCGTAAGAGTAGGCATCGTCAATCTCCATTTCAGCCTGTTTATAAAATGCCTTTTTCCCAATCTTAACTGCTAGAGAGAGCTTAGATGCAATCTTTTCAGCAATATCTAAGGAACACATGCTAAGGTCTTTACTTAGGGCCACCTTATTGATTAACCCTAATTCTTCGGCTTGGAATGGATCCAAAAAGTCTCCTGTGGTGAGCATCTCGAATGCTTTTTTCCTAGTGATGTTTCTGCTCAGTGCTACCATCGGTGTTGAGCAAAAAAGACCTATATTTACTCCATTAACACCAAACGAAGCTTCTTCAGAAGCAACAGCAATATCACAGGTCGCCACCAATTGACAGCCTGCTGCCGCTGCAACACCCTGTATTTCTGCTATAACGGGTTGTGGTAATTCACGGATGAGCTTCATTACATGCGTGCATCTTGACAATAAATCCTCAAAGTAAGCTCTTCCTCCATCATTTTCTAGATCTCTTTTCGCTTGCATTTCGCGAAGATCATGACCAGGACAGAAAGCTTTTCCTGCTGCTCTAATAATAACCGCCTTAATTTTTTTAGACCGTTGAATTTCTTCTAAGTTTGTTTTTAGAGCATCTAGCATTGCTTCTGAAAGTGCATTCAGATTTTTAGGCGAGTTCAAGGTTAAAATAGCAATTTCTTTTTGATCTGATCTCAATAAAATGTTTTCCATTTTTACTCTTTCGGTATTAGATAGTTTTCATATAACTTTTCAATACTATAGCTTTAATTATTAATGATGTGAAATAAAATGAAAAACGTAGAAGATTTAAAAACTTATTTTGAAAAGGTTTTTTTCCAGAAATCCTCAAGATTTGAATTTTTAGAGATTGGAGATGGAACTTCGCTCGTAAAATTGAGTCCATCCCCGGAAGATCTAAGACCTGGAAATACTGTTTCTGGACCTGTTATGTTTGAAATAGCAGACTGTGCTTTTTATGCCGCTATTCTATTTAAGGATCCTGACCCAATGTCCGTAACGGTCAACTGTTCGATAAACTTTTTCAAGAGACCTAGTAAGAGGGATTTGTTTGCAAAAGCTTCTATATTGAAATTTGGGCAGAAGTTGGTTGTAGGTGAAGTAACAATATTTTCTGAAAACATTGAAAATAAAGTTGCTCAGGCTATGATGACATATGCTAGACCTGTAAAAAAGTGATTTTTCCAAAAATATTGGGAAACCTAAACTTTGCTATTGACCTAGGAATTTAATCGGTTAAAAGATTATACGTTTTTAGGATAATTTTATGAAGACCTTTTCAATAAAGCCCTCCGAGATAGAGAAAAAGTGGATTTTGTTAGACGCAGAAGGTGTAGTTTTGGGTAGGCTTGCGGCGAAGATAGCAACTATTCTCAGAGGTAAAGATAAACCAACATTTACCCCACATATGGATATGGGCGATAATGTTATTGTAATAAATGCGGAAAAGGTACATCTTACAGGCAACAAAAGAGATACTAAAACCTATTACTGGCATACCGGCTATCCAGGGGGGATAAAATCTAGAGTAGCTAGTGACATGCTGGAAGGGCAATTCCCCGAAAGAGTAATTGAAAAAGCTGTAAAACGCATGTTGCCAGGTGGCCCTTTATCAAGAAAGCAAATGACAAATCTGAGAATATATAAAGGTGCAGAGCACCCACATGAAGGGCAAAGTCCAGAGATATTCGATATCAAAGATATAAACGAAAAAAACACCAGGAGAGTTAGATAATGGCTGAATCAGAGGAAGCGGTAAGTACGCAAACCAGTGAAGTCGATGATAAACCAAAACTCGATAGCTTGGGAAGAGCTTACTCTACAGGTAAAAGAAAAGATGCTGTCGCCAGAGTATGGATAAAAAAGGGTAGCGGTCAAATAACTGTTAATAAGAAGCCAGTGGAGAAATACTTTGCCCGTCCAACCTTGCAAATGATAATTCAACAGGCATTTTCGGTTACTAGCTCTGATAATCAATTTGATGTCATGGCTACGGTAAAAGGTGGAGGTCTTTCTGGTCAAGCGGGCGCAGTAAGGCACGGGCTTTCAAAAGCTCTCACGATTTTCGACAGCGAGTTACGCGGAGCTTTAAAGGCAGCTGGCTTTCTGACAAGAGACAGTAGGGTTGTTGAACGAAAAAAATACGGGAAGCCTAAAGCGCGAAGATCTTTTCAATTTTCTAAGCGCTGATTTTTTCACGCTATAGTTTTCTATAAAATCTTTATAAAACAGAAACTTAGTCGTTTTTGAGTGCTTTTCTTATCCTAAATTTTTAAAGAATTCATCAGGTGGATTTATCTCGAAAAAAGAAGATATAAATCAGGATTGTCTATCAATAGCATGGCAACTGCAGTCCCACTTATTGCAGAGCCAATCATTATTGCTCTGTCACTCCACTGCATGCCTACATATATCCACCCGATAGCACCAACGAAATAACAAAGTTGTCCAAAAACATACATCTGTCCTGATATAAAAAATACTCCTACTATACATAATATCATAGCACCCCATTTAACATACCAATCTCTTGTACCGGTAGGCGTAAGAGGTTTTATGTCATCATACTCACCTTGTAATTCTTCTAGTTCTTGAGCAAGTCTCTTTTTTTCAGACGCTAACTCCATTGCTAGTCTCCCAGCTTTAGTAGTTATATTATGTAATTTTCCATCTTCACCTAGTTCAGTGATTGTATCACCGTCTTTTTCCTTAGACATTTTACGTTCCTTTAAAGAGTTATTTCCAATCTACCTAAAAAATCGAATAAAAAAATAAATCAGTCAAATTAAAACTAGAACTATTCTCATAATACTTTTTCAAAGTCCGGTTTGAGGTATTGCCTTAGAGCCTAGACATAGGCAATGCTATATGAGATGTTTTTTTATGCTACTCCAAACCAAACGACTAATCATCGAACACTTTAAAGATAGTGATATTTCGGATTGGGCTAAAATAGAGAGTGATGCAAACGTAAGACGCTTTGTTGATGGAAAAGCACTCTCTTTTGACGAAGCAAGGAAATATGTAGAAATGAATATTCGACAGTATCAGAAAATTGGCTACGGGAGATATGCAGTTCGATTAAAAGAAAAAGCAAAGCTTATTGGTATGTGTGGCTTTTTAAAGGAAAACTATGGGATTGATTTTGGTTACCGCTATTCAAAGATTAGTTGGGGTAAAGGGTTTGGATTTGAAGCAGCAAAAGTAGTGCTAAATTATGGTTTGTCTGAATTAGGTTTAGAGAAAGTAGTTGGACTAACTGCAGAGGAGAACTCTGGTTCTATCAGAATTCTTGAAAAATTAGGTTTCAAGTTGCAAGAGAAATTTCTATTCAACAATACAAAAGCATTCAAATATCAGTATACAAAAGGTTTATGATAATTTGTTAAATCCGTCCATATATTTATAGAACTTAGCTCCCATTGGGGCGAGTAAATCAATTAAATCTTGCTTTACACTTCCTCCTACAATCCAATTAGTGGGCTCAAATCTTTCACCCCACTCCTGTGCGATTGGACTGGCTAAAAGGTTTTCTGCCCTTTGTTTTGCCCCGTCACTATCAGTAAATGATTCAATCAAAGTTGCTTCTTTCCCATCTGCTGACACAAACCACTCAAAACTGAGTGTTTTCTCCTCCTGCAAATCTTTTGTGTATTTCACTGAACGAGTTTTTATCCAATTGGTTGCTTCATCAGCGTCACATTTTAGGTTCATTTGAAGGACATAATAAACACGATCTGTTTTTGCATTTATATGAGCCATTCTCTTTCTCCTTTTAAATCTTATTAAATTACATTTTTATTTTAGCATGAAGTTATGTAAATGAACTTCCTTTTAAAGTAACATAAAGATAATTCTAATAAATTTATATTTTAAAAATTTGTTACTTATTGCGCAGAATTTTAAATTACTTAAGTAAAAAAGAGGAAAAATATATGTCAGTAAGAATAGAAAAAAGCAAAGGAGTATGGACAATTATTCATTCTCGCCCTGAGAGCAGAAACGCAATGGATTCAGCTAGTGCTGACCAGTTAACTGATGCTTTTCTAGAATTTAATGAAAATGATGACGGAAAAGTCGCAGTTTTTTGGGGAGAAGGAGGAGCCTTTTGCGCGGGTTGGGATTTAAAGCTCGCCTCTAAGCTAGATACAGATGATCCACTAAAGGACTTAGATATTGACTTAAATGATAAAGTTTTAAAAGACAACAACTTGATGCCAAGAGGACCTATGGGCCCAAGTCGGCTAAACCTCAAAAAACCAGTGATTGGAGCCATAGCTGGACCAGCTGTAGCGGGTGGGATGGAACTAGCTCTATGGTGTGATTTTAGAGTTATGGAGGCCTCCGCTTATCTTGGCGTTTATTGCAGGAGGTGGGGGATCCCCTTAATAGATGGAGGCACAATTAGACTCCCAAGAATCGTTGGGCGAGGCCGTGCGTTGGAGATTATATTGACAGGAAGGCAGGTAAAAGCGAATGAATGCTTGGCTTTGGGTTTATGTGAGTACATTTCAGAAACCGGTCAATCTAGACAAAAAGCTGAGGAATTAGCTCATCAAATAGCGAAATTCCCCCAAATTTGTGTTCAGGCAGACAGAAGGTCAGTGTATGATCAAGAAGGTCTTTCAATGGCCGAGGCATTGAGACAGGAATGGTTTAATGGGAAAAAAGCATTATCGGAGGAAGGATTAAATGGTGCCAATAATTTTAAAAAAGGTTTTGGGAGGCATGGAGACTTTGATGATCTTGGATAAGAAAATAAAGCAAATAAATTTTCTTGATTGCTTGAGATAAAAATTTTCTGATATAAATCTAATATTACATAAAGAAGAGAGAGATAAAATATGGCGCTTTTACAGAATGTAGACCCTGACGGCCTATTCGAGTATTCGGTGGTTTTCACAGATAGATCTTTAAATCATATGTCCCAAAATTTCCAGTCAGTGATGAGAAGTCTTTCTACAAATCTAAAAAAAGTTTATGGCTCAGAGGGAATTGCTCTAATTCCAGGCGGAGGTACATTTGGAATGGAAGCGATTGCACGACAGTTTGCTAACGATCAAAAAGTTTTAGTAATAAGAAACGGTTGGTTCAGTTTTAGGTGGAGTCAGATTTTTTCCAAAGGAAACATAACCTCTGATGTCAAGGTTTTTAGTGCTTCACCAACATTTGACAACTTTCAAGCTCCTTACAAGCCGGTACCTCTAGATGAAATTACACGGTATATAAATGAAAATAAGCCAACTGTGGTTTTTGCGCCGCATGTTGAAACTTCAGCGGGAATTATGTTGCCTGATCAATATTTGAAAGCAATATCAAATGCTGTGCATTCTTACGGAGGTATTTTTGCCCTAGATTGCGTTGCGTCAGGCGCAGCATGGGTAGATATGAAAGCTACAGGAGTCGATGTTTTGTTAACTGCTCCTCAAAAGGGCTGGTCTTCATCACCTTGCGCAGGTGTTGTAATGCTCAGCCAGAATGCAATTAATGTAATGGAAAAAACCGAGAGCTCAAGTTTCAGCTGCGATTTGAAGAAATGGTTTAGCATCATGAATGCATATGAAAATAATGGGCACGCGTATCATGCTACAATGCCAACTGACTCGCTTGTTAAATTTGAAAAGACAGTAAAAGAGACTGAAGAATTCGGTTTTGAGAATGCTAGAGATAAACAAAATTATATTGGAAATCACATCAGACAGCTACTTGAAAGCAAGGGATTTAAGAGTGTAGCTGCAGATGGTTTCAAGGCAACTAGTGTTATTGTAAGTTACACAGAAAATGACTCATTTCAAAATGGAAAAATATTTGCAGAAAACGGAATGCAAATAGCTGCTGGTGTTCCATTAGAATGTGGTGAGGGAAGCGATTTTAAGACCTTTAGGTTGGGTCTATTCGGTTTAGACAAGCTTAAAAACCCAGATAGAACTATTTCAAACTTCAAAGATGTATTAGAAAAAATTTGCTAGCTAAATGTCATTCTTCTTTTTTGTTTTCCTTAGAAGAAAATGCCTCTCTCATTGATCTCATCACACTGTCCATTCTTGGGTTTCGGTTGCAGTCTGAAATCATAACCATTTCTTCCTGAGCTCTTTGTATCTCACCATCATATCTGAATTGTGGAAAATTTGGAGACATCCACAGTCTTAGTGGAGCATTTCTTTCAGTACGTAAAATGGCAATTTTGCCGTAAAAAGGGGTCTTGATTTTTGTGCTCTCGTCTAGCACCACAAATGCATCATCAGTTATGGTGCATCTGTTTTCAAGAGTAACTCTTACTCTAATGACTTCTTCACCTTTGAACTCTTTAAACACTTTGGGTAGCAGAAAAAGACCGCCAAGAGCTATGATCGCAATACATGCAAAAACAAATGCAGCTTCTTTAGTTCTCATCTTTTTCCAACCAATTCAAATTAACCTAGGTTTTTATATCAGCCCAGCAAGAAATTTGGTCACCTTTTTTTTTGCTTGCTGCTCTAATTGCATTGCCAACTGCCTGAGTGATACACAAAGCGCTCAGCTGACACACTAGCATAAGATCTGTGTCCTTTCTATCAATAGGTCGTGTTCCTGATGTGGCTGCAAAAATAATATCCCCATCAAAGGGAGTATGGCTAGGTTCAATTGCTCTCGCTATCCCTGTATGGGCAGATGTTGCTATTCGGTTCAAGTCATTTTTGCTGAAATCCAAGTTTGTACAAACTACACCTAACGTTGTTGCTTCGCCAGTAAGAAGCTTAGTGGGGTTGATTAATGAACTTTTCTTGGGTATTTCAAAATTCATCTCTTTGTCTTTACAATAAAAATCTGAAAAAAGAATGTTTGTCCCAGGAAAACAGGGTGACCCAACCGAATTAACCGCTACGAGTGCACCCACTTTTATTCTATTTTGATAAAAAATTGAACTAGTTCCCAAACCTCCCTTTACAACGCTTGTAGTTGCTCCACACCCAGCCCCTACAGAGCCAATTTCAAGATTTTCTGAGACGTTTAAAAAAGCATCTCGGCCAATATCACTGTAGGGGTTTGTTTCCCAGTCTTTGAAACCACCATTTTTAAGGTCAAAAAGAATTGCACTTGGCACTAAAGGAACTTTAATAGCACCAGTATCAAAACCGCGGTTTTGGCTTCTAAGGCAATCCATAACACCGCTTGAAGCATCTAAACCAAACGCAGATCCACCAGCCAGGACAATTGCATCAATACTTTCAACAACTTTATCTGGTGATAGTAAATCTGTTTCCTTTGTACCTGGTGCTCCTCCTAAAATACTTACGCTCGCTCTAAAAGCGGTTGATCGCGTTAAAACAGTTACTCCAGACTTGATATGATCATCGTGAGCGTTACCAACTAGAAA
>CENO01027152.1_pt1 | contig 13491 bp, 27 predicted proteins | sample 530271 | NCBI WGS metagenome assembly CENO01 (sample SAMEA2619857, study PRJEB7988) | marine metagenome | biome: marine biome (ENVO:00000447); feature: surface water layer (ENVO:00002042); material: "saline water (ENVO:00002010), including plankton (ENVO:xxxxxxxx)" | depth 5 m | reverse complement strand
TGCAGGTAGTGCTGCTGGTGGTTTTGCCGCTGGTTATGCTGCTGCACGTAACAAAGGTAAGTCCTCTAGTGGTGGTTCATCTACCAGTGGTGGTTCTAAATCCTATGGTTCCTCTTCTAGTTCCAGCTCCAGTTCCACAAGTGGTTCTTCTGCTGGTTCTGCCAAACCCCGCACTCGTTTGAGAGACCGCATTAAGTCTGGTCTTAAGAAGGCAATCGGTGGTGCTGCCCGTGCAGTGTCCCGTGGTTCTCGTAACGTTGCACGTAGAATGGGTGAATCCTATTCTTGGCGTAACGCTATGCAATACGAGGGCGTTAAAACTGGAGAATCAAATGACTCTAAATAACAAGCAACCCTCAAAAAAGAAGGGTAACGTTATCTTGAACCCTAAAAAGGAAGATCTCATGCAAGAAAAACTAGATCCCGTAGGTCGCGAAGACAGCGACATTGATAATGACGGGAAAAAGAATACAAAATCAGATCGTTATTTGCTGAACCGCCGCAAGGTACGTGGCAAGGTCATCAAGATGAGAGAGGATGCTCTTGATGAACTTCGCAAGCGTCGCACTCAGAAACCTCAAGGCGAAGGTGCAGTCGATAACACCCCAGAAGAAGTAGACGAGGCAGCATGTGCTCCTGCAAAATCTAAGGTAGACGATAAGGAAGCCAAGGAAAAGTCAAAGGAACGCATGAAGCAAAAGATGATGCAGATGACTCGTGACTTTGATGCTGCCCGTATGGGCAAGAGGGCAAAATGAGACCGCTCTCTGAACTGTCTTCAAAATACCTTACTGACCCTAAGGCAATGAAGCGGTTAGCAAAGCAAGAAAAAGAAAACAAAGAACGTGACGCTCGCATGAAATATGGCAAGCGTTACAAAGACTTCATCAGTGACAAGGGAAAGAAGTCTGAAACAACTACTAGATCTAAGAAAGGTATCCGTGCATTACATAAAGGTAAGTGGGGATATATGAAGGATCGAAAGTTTACTCCCGACTGACGCTATATAGAGTAGAACCATATGAGGTCGAATTATGTTAGGATTTCTACTCCCACTAGCGTCGAAGATCATTACCGATGCCGTAGCAAAGATCCCCGAGAACGAAGAACTCGGTGAGAAGTTGATCGATATTTGTCTGGTCATTCTTGGTAAAGCAGTCAAGTTGACCAAGACTGATATGGATGACAAACTCCTTGAGACTGTTAAGTCTGCTATTAAAGCAAGAGAAGAATGATCCTGAGGGAGGGCAACCTCCCTTTTTTATAAATAAGTAATAGGAACAATCTTCAATCACAGGGAGAACAATGGCTGTATTTGGAAAAATTGATGCCGCAACCTTCGCAAACAATGTAGCGGTCACCAATGGTGACGCCACTGTTACTAAGAACGCTGCGGATACTGTCGTCGTAGGCGACATTCTAGAACTCGCTAGTGTTGCTTACATCGTTAAGCAGGTAACTAGCACAACTTCTATCGAATTGCACAAAGCATATGCAGGTAGCACTAATGCTGCTTTGTCTGGTGCCGTTCGCAGAACTGCTCCTAAGGCAGTTGCAGAATTCGTAGTCAAGGGTGGCGACTCTCGCTCTCGTGACCTCGTATTCGTAGACACAACTGAGATGTTGCTTGCAGAGAACAAGTCTCGCGGCATTTCTGGTCCTGGTTGGTGGCTCTATGAGACCTACCAAACCGCTGCTGGTGACACACGTCACAAAGCAGAATGTATTGCATTCGTACACGCTGCTGCTGGTACATCTGGTGACGACAGTGATGACGCTGTGGTTGCTGATGTTGCATCTGCTGTGACAATCGGTACACAACCTGCTAACAGCACATCCTCCTCTGGTGCTGGAACCTTTACTCTTAGCACATCCACAACAGGAACACCTGGCACTCTCACCTATCAGTGGCAGCGTCAGAAGGCATCTGGTTCTAGATGGACCAATGTCAGTGCTTCCCTTGACACAGGTATCACATATGCAGACTTCACGACCGCAACTCTTGCTTACAGTGGTCTCGCTGGCGCTACTCTGGACGGCTATAAGTATAGAGTCAAGATTAACTCCACAGGTGGTACAGAAGAAGTAGTATCCGACGGTGCTGCAACTCTGACCTTCGGTAGTTAATAGTTAATTGTCTTTGTAATGTTTTTTGATGAACTCACTGAATCCAATCATGTCCTATTTGCTATAAAACACTACGAGAACCCTCAGTCGGTTACTGTAGATGATTTTATGGAGGACATGAAAAAGTTCAAATACCTCAAGAGATTATTCAAGAGGTATTTGAACTCTGATGTGTTAAGGGTCAATCTGATTCTTAACCACTTGATTATTCTGTTCAATGTATTTGGTGAAGGTACCATACCTTTGCTGATGTATAAACTAGAACATGAATACTGGTCAATACTTAAAACGTTTTTGATCTACTTGAATAGGTATCCTGAGATTGATAGCGGTATTCTATCTAAGGTACCTGTCGATCCTAAAGTAAAATCTATTCTTGCTGAACTGTGATCAACGAAGACGCCCCAACAATGAGTGCTGGTACTGGTGGATTTAGCGGAAGCGCCGCTGCCACTGGACCTGTTGCGGGTTTCGATCCTATGCTTGGCAAGGGTAAGAAGGTAAAGAAGAGAAAGTATAAACCCAAAGGTCACGTTGTTACCAACGTGGGTATCGGTGAGAGTATGTCATACTTCCCGTACCGCGTACAATACGACGACTCACAAGATTACATCCTGTATGGTAAGTCTGAGGCGGAGATCAAGATAGAACTCCGTAAGGCATATCGTCCTGAGATGTTCAAGAAGATTACTGTCACCAGACTGTACCCCAACGAAGTGGTCAAGTTTTATTATAATAAGAGGATGGCAGCACTCAGAGGAGAATAATGTCTGACATCAATACTGCTATTATTGAAAGACTCGAACGAGTAGTTGATTCTTTACAGGAGAACTCTGTAAAGATGGGTCAACTCTTAGCAGTTCATAACGAAAAATTAGATAAGCAAGATCAGATCGATCAAGTATTGTTTGAGAAGATTGATAGATTGCATTCAGATCTTAATCGCGATACAGATCAAATAAAAAAGGGGTGTGAACGTGACATCAGACTCATCGATGACCGTCTTAGACAGATGGAAAAGAAGATGTGGTCTATTTTTGGTGCTCTTACTGTTGTATCTTTCCTCGTGTCTGCACCAGGCCAGTCTATTCTAAGACAGTTGACGAATGCCGATGACTCTGCTAACATATCTGCAGAGATTCATTACCTTGCATGACCGTAGTAGAGGATAAGTTTGTCAGGCAACTGAGCACACGTCTTCTAAAATTTAAGAATATCCGACCAGGAGTTTATAACTTCCGATGTCCTTATTGTGGTGACTCACAGAAGCACACCAATAAAGCACGGGGGTATTTTTTTGCGGTTAAAAATGAATACGTTTATAAATGTCACAACTGTGGTAAAGGTGTTGGACTCGCTAACTTCCTAAAAGATAACGCTAGTGATCTTTACGATGAATTTCTCATGGAGAAATATCGTAACAATCAGACGGGTAAAGGTAGACGGACTGCTAACCCAAAAATTCCATCAGCAACTCCTTACTTTGCTAAGAAAGTAACAGATCTTACCCCTATCAATGAGCTAAATAAAGGACATCCAGCGAGAGATTATTTAGAGAGTAGGAAGATTCCCGAGCATTGTCTTGAGGACCTGTATTATGTTGATAAATTTAAGAGATGGGTAAACACTCAGCGTCATACGTTTGATAATTTACAAAACGATAGACCTCGTATCATCATTCCACTGAAGGATAAAGACGGAAAGTGGTTTGGTGTGCAAGGTAGATCCTTGTCTCCTAAATCTAACCTCAGATACATCACGATTCTATTTGACGACGAGGCACCAAAACTTTATGGACTTGATAAAATCAGAGAAGGAGCTCCAGTCTATGTTACAGAAGGACCATTTGACAGTCTCTTCATTCCACAGGCGATTGCTATGTGCGGAGCTGATGTTGATCCTCGTCGTTGGGGTATCAGCAATCCTATTTGGGTCTATGATAACGAGCCACGAAACAAACAAATTACCGATAGAATCAAAAGAGCAATCGATTCCAACGACCCCGTAGTCATATGGCCAAAGGGTTTGCGCCAAAAAGATATCAATGATATGATACTCGCAGGCATTGATGTCTACAGCATTATTAAACAAAACACCCATCAGGGAATATCAGCAAGGATTAAATTTAGCGAATGGAAAAAAGTATGAGTGACATCACAGTCATTAAAAGAGATGGTCAAGTAACACAACTGGACCTTGAAAAGATTCATAAGATGGTAGAACTTGCTTGCAGAGGACTTGCTGGTGTCTCTGAGTCTGCTGTTGAGATGAATGCCAACCTTCAGATCTTTGATGGAATTAAGACTGAAGACATCCAAGAGATCCTGATCAAGTCTGCTAATGATTTGATTAGTCTCGATGCACCTAACTATCAATTTGTTGCTGCCAGACTTCTTTTGTTTGGTCTTCGTAAGGCAGTATATAATGGTCACCCAGACGGTCACCCTACGGTCCTAGAGCAACTAGAAAAGGGTGTGGAGTTAGGTGTGTATGATAAACCTCTAATTAATGCATACTCTAGAGAAGAATGGGAAGAGATTAACTCTTTCGTAGAGCATGATCGTGACTATTTGTTTACATATGCTGGTCTTCGACAGGTCACTGATAAATACCTCGTACAAGATCGTAGCGCAGGGAAAATCTTCGAGACCCCTCAGTTCATGTATGTCCTGATTGCTGCGACTCTTTTCCAACAATACCCACAGGAAACACGTCTTGAATACATCAGACGATACTACGACGCAATCTCGCAGCACAAAATCAACATCCCCACCCCTATCATGGGAGGTGTGCGGACTCCCCTTAGGCAATTTGCTAGCTGTGTTCTTGTTGATGTTGATGACACCCTCGATAGTATCTTTAGCAGTGATATGGCTATTGGTTACTACGTTGCTCAAAGGGCTGGAATCGGCATCAACGCAGGCAGAATCCGTGGTATCAACAGCAAAATCCGAGGCGGAGAGGTTCAACACACAGGTGTGGTCCCCTTCCTCAAAAAGTTTGAATCAACTGTCAGATGCTGCACGCAAAACGGCATCAGAGGTGGGTCAGCAACTGTCCACTTTCCTATCTGGCACCAAGAAATAGAAGATATCATTGTCCTTAAGAATAATAAGGGCACTGAAGATAACCGAGTAAGGAAACTTGATTACTCGGTGCAGATTAGTAAACTATTCTATGAAAGGTTTATTAGAAATGAAAACATCAGTCTTTTCAGTCCTCACGATGTCCCTGGTCTTTACGACGCTTTTGGTACTGATGAATTCGATCAACTTTATGCCAGGTATGAAGCGGACGACAGGTGTCCTAGACGCACCATCCCTGCTCAAGAACTCATCCTTGCGCTACTAAAAGAAAGAGCAGAGACTGGTCGTCTTTACATTATGAATATCGACCACTGCAATTCACACTCGTCTTTCAAAGACAAGGTGAATATGTCTAACCTCTGTCAAGAGATCACACTACCTACTGATCCTATCAGTCACATCGATGATGAAGGTGGTGAGATTGCCTTGTGTATTCTCTCTGCTATCAACGTAGGTAAACTTCGCACACTCAATGAGTTGGAGAATCTATGTGACCTTGCAGTGAGAGGACTGGAAGAGTTGATTGACTATCAAGGTTACCCTGTTAAAGCAGCAGAGCGCAGCACACTTGCTCGTCGCTCCCTTGGTATTGGATACATCGGACTGGCACATTACCTTGCTAAGCATGGTGAGCACTATGATGATCCAACAGCATGGAGACTGGTCCATGAGTTGACTGAAGCATTCCAATACAATCTTCTCAAGGCATCTAATGCACTTGCAAAAGAGCGTGGACCTTGTGATGCATACCAGCACACAAAGTATCATGATGGAATTCTTCCGATCGATACATATAAGAGAGACCTAGATGAAATCGTAGCACCTGAGTACAAGTATGATTGGGATTCTCTTAGGAATGACATCCGACAATACGGACTACGGCACAGCACGCTGTCCGCACAGATGCCTTCGGAGAGTAGCTCCGTTGTGTCAAACGCAACCAATGGAATCGAGCCACCTAGAGACTACCTGTCCATTAAGAAATCAAAGAAAGGACCTCTTAAGCAGATTGTCCCGTCTTATACATCCCTGAAGAATAACTACACACTTCTTTGGGACTTGAAATCTAACGCAGGATATATTAATATCGTTGCGGTGATGCAGAAATTCTTTGACCAAGCAATCTCAGGCAACTGGTCATACAATCCAGAGAATTACGACAACAATGAAGTTCCTGTGTCAGTCATGGCACAAGACCTACTCATGACCTACAAGTTAGGTTGGAAAACATCTTACTATCAGAATACTTATGACGCTAAGAAGGATCCTGACGAATCACCATCTTCGACCGAGGTATTGGATTCATTAATCAACGATCTAATGAATGCCAACGAAGAAGAATGTGACGCTTGCAATGTCTGAGCGACAAGTCACAATCACTCTAAGCAAGTCACTCCAAGAGGATTTCAAATCCTTCTTGGCGTGTTGTGAGTCCTTAGAGGTAGAGCCAAGAATTAATTCTTTTTTATATTATGTCGCAAACTATGGTACCGAAGGAAGTAATGGGACTGACAGTATTCAACAGCAGAAAGGTGGACACTAAAAAACAACCAATGTTTTTTGGAGCACCTCTAGGTATGCAGAGATACGATGAATATAAGTATCCTGATTTTGATAGACTCACGCAACAGCAACTAGGTTATTTCTGGAGACCTGAAGAGGTGTCACTCCAGAAGGATCGTGCAGATTATAAAACTCTTACTGATCAACAGAAGCATATCTATACTTCCAACTTGAAGTATCAGATTCTCCTAGACAGTGTGCAGGGCAGAGGTCCTGGCATGGCATTCTCTCCTTACTGTAGTCTTCCTGAGTTGGAAGGATGCATGGGTGTCTGGGAATTTATGGAGCAAATTCATTCTCGCTCCTACACTCACATTATCAAGAATGTATACCCTGATCCATCAGAAGTATTTGATACTGTGCTAGAGAATGAAAAGATTTTGGCACGGGCAGAGTCCGTCTGTGCCGCCTACAATGATTTTATCACTGTAGCAACTGAATGGGCAAACAGTAACATGTGGAAACCTGACTGGAAAGAGTCACCCACTTCACAGTGGACACTCAAGGATGTCAAGCGTAGACTCTACCGTGCTGTTGCCAACGTTAACATCTTAGAAGGAATTAGATTCTATGTCTCGTTTGCGTGCAGTTTCGCGTTTGGCGAACTTAAACTCATGGAGGGATCTGCGAAAATTATCTCTCTTATCGCCAGAGATGAAGCACAACATCTTGCACTTACTCAAAAAATACTCAAGAAGTGGAGAGAAGGTGATGACCCAGAGATGGAAGTCATTGCGGAAGAGGAGAAACAGAATGTAAAACAAATGTTTATCGATGCAGTAGACCAAGAGAAAGAGTGGGCAAACTATCTCTTCTCTGATGGATCTATGATCGGACTCAACGAAAGACTACTCTCACAATATATTGAATGGGTTGCTAACCGTCGCATGAGAGCGGTGGGTATTCAACCAGTCTACGATATTCCTTGGAAGAGTAATCCACTGCCATGGACAGAGCACTGGCTAAATAGTCGTGGTCAACAAAATGCTCCTCAGGAAACTGAGATTGAGTCCTATGTCATTGGAGGGATCAAACAAGATGTCCAAGGAAACACCTTCGCAGGATTTTCACTATAAGTTTGAGGTAGTCTTCGATAAAGACAAGGAGACGGTACTCCAGAAAATTAAACGGTGGATCAACAAACAGAAGCCACCCTTTAATACTATTCTGGCATACCTATTCTCTTATGTAGAGAAATGGTATTGGGACGGTAAGGTCCTACAAACAATGGCTAATGTAGACACACAAATCGAAGATTATCATGCTAAGCTAGATGAAAAGAAACCGAAACCGATTTACCGCGAAAGGGAATCGGAAGTGGAAGGTCTCAAGGAGATGGAAATCATCTCGCCATACTCACGACGAGTCGAGGGTGACTGGCTTGCTGAAGACCCCAACAGCTGGTATTACGGACCACTTGAATTTTTTGAGGAAACTCAAGAAGGAACTAAAGGAGAAACCTGATGAAAGATACACTTACCGATCAGATAAAGCGCCTCCAACAGGAGGAAACCATCTATCGGGAGATGCAAAACTTCCCCGCCGCAAGGGCGGTAAGAAGAGAAATTGAAACTCTACAGAAAAAAGTGTAACAAACAATACATTATAACCTTATAAATAGTCAAAGGATATGTTATAATATCCTTGTCGTTCATCCCACTTCGGTGGGACGCAAGTAAGTCGCGGAACGGAGCGTTCATCCCATGCTAGGATTATTCCTACTTTATACCAACATCGCTTGTATTGATGCTATCGATATGATCGGTCGCCTCAAAGCACATGAAGGTATGGATGAGGCAGTGAAGGTAGAACTTATTGAAGTGATTCAAGAAGCAACACCACATTGTCCATGGGACGCAAACGACTAAAGGAACGGGCCTAAAAATCCAACTACTTTAGGAGTAAATCTAATGGCACAAATTACTTACCGTGGCGTTAAGTATAACGCTGAGCAATACAAGGCAAAGGTCCTTGCAGAGCAGGATCAGCACAGAAACCATGAGCTTATGTATCGTGGTATCAAAGTTGATCGTAAATTCGCATCCAAGAGCTGAGATCATGGAAGCACTACAAGTTGTCGGTGGAATCTCCATCGCCTGTGTAGCATTTCTATTTCTCATTGTTGGTGAAGTCCGCCTACTAAAAGTTAGTAGGGGGTAAAGAGATGCGGGTCAAACTGGTTTTCGATTATGGACTTCCAGATTATGACCCCGAGAAGCACGATCCAGATAAGACATTTGCATTTCTTGTCTATCGCGGTGTGTCATATGCTAAATGGGTTAATCTCAAGAAGCATTTTGGCACATCTTCTTGGAAAGTTACGTCTTGAATGTGAGGGGGGTTTACCACCCTCTTTTTTTGTGCTAATATATAATGTAACTCTGTATCTCAGTTATGAAAATCTTTCTCGACAGTAGTGATGTTGAAGAAATTAGAGCAGCAAACGAGACAGGATTGATTGATGGTGTAACAACTAACCCGTCACTGATTCTTAAGTCTGGGGGTGATCCAGTAGAAGTCATTTCAGATATTGCTGAGATGTTTCCATGGGATTCATCCATCTCCGCTGAAGTAGTAGGTGAAACCTACGAAGATATGATCGATATGGCAGATGATTATATTCAGATCAATCCAAACATTACTATTAAAGTGCCATGCACAGTCGAAGGACTGAAAGCATGTAAAGAATTGGCAGCGGATGATATTAAAGTAAATGTCACGCTCATTTTTAGCACAGCACAAGCAATCCTTGCTGCCAAAGCAGGGGCAACTTATGTGTCACCTTTTGTAGGTAGATGCAATGATAACTCAGTGTCTGGTGTGGAGTTGGTCCGAGCGATCGCCAACACATACCAGTCACATGGCGTGAAGACAAACATTCTTGCTGCATCACTTCGTGATGTGCATCATGTGTCACGCTGTTTCCTTTATGGAGCAGACGTAGTAACCATGCCACCTAAGGTCTTCTGGAAGATGTATGATCATGTACTGACTCGTGAAGGTCTTGCAATCTTTGATAAAGATTGGGCACAAGTACAGGAGATGATGAGTGAATTACGAAAAGGTTAAAGCGATTGCACACAACCTCAAGTTACTTGCACAAAGTCTTGAGGATGCTATCAAAGAGGATGCTACGGCATACGTTGCACCTCCACACACTACTAAATTTGGTTATCGTTATGACGATGACGATGATGGATACGCTGATTAATTATGAAACTATTAACGCTTGAAGATTATCAAAAGGCAGGAGAAACATTTGGCCAAAGTATTGGTATGTTGCCAAAGAACTTGGTGAAAATGCTAAGACTGAAGACATTATTAAAGTGCTTGAGTCCATCGGCACGGTTGCACTGCGACTAAAGATGGAGGAAAAAGAGGGACCATTTGGTTTCAACAAACAAGATAATGAGGAGGTATCCGAAAATGGGTGAAGACAGTCTACTAGACATATGGAACGAGTTGTCATGGTTCGACGGTGCGATGTTTACCGTATGGTTGGGCATTCTTTATTATGGAAAGTGTAAAATTGATCATCACTTTGAGAGACTAAAAAGCAAATGGGATAGATGAAACCACAGTCCGCTAAGGCAAAGGGCAGAAACTTTCAGAAATGGGTAAGGGACATGCTGATCGAGCATCGGGATGTCCACCCCGAAGACATTGAATCACGAAGCATGGGTGCTGGTGGGGAAGATCTTATCATGGCACGAGATGCTAGGAAGAAGTTTCCCTTCAGTATCGAATGTAAAAATGTAGAGAAGTTAAATGTATATGATGCTTACGATCAGGCATCTGCCAACTCTGGAGATCATGAGCCTATCCTATTCATGAAGAAGAATCGTAAGAAAGCTTTAGTGGTAGTGGATGCCGAATGGTTTATCAAAAACTTTAAGGCTTGACACCATCCCCTCAACCATATATAATATGGAGGTCATCAAGAGGGGATCAAAAAATGGAAGAAGACGTTTTGCGAGACGCCGACTTTCTAAATCACACTGTAGAGGTGTTGATTGACCAGCTTCACGAAGCTGTGAGTCATGGCGACTACGCCGAGGCAAATCTATATGCTAAGAAGATCCGAGAATTAGAGCATGATTGTAATTGATCCATTTCGTATCCCTATGATCATTATCCCAGTCATGAATTGGGAAAAGAAAAAAGAATATATCAACCTGCCTGAATATACTGATGCTCATCTGGAGCAAGGTGTCACTGTCTATACAGACTTCTTCGATAACTATCAGTCCGACACCCAACCAGAGTATGCAGACAGACTATTCAAGGCACTCAAACCTGAGTTAGAAGATTTCAAATGCGAGAAGTTTCTCCCAGAGGGACCTATCCAGATCCCTTATGTGTGGTTTCAGACTGCACTCAAAGGCAACAGACACGCTCTCCACAATCATGGACAGACTGGATTCTCTGCAGTCCTGTATTACGACTTTGATCCTGAGCAACATCAGGCAACAACGTTTTATTGTCCATTCAATCACTACAATACAGGGAGTGAGATGTCTTTTACACCAAGATGTAACGAAGGAGATCTAGTTATCTTCCCGTCTTACATACTGCACGAATCACAACCACATACTTCAGATAAACCAAGGACTATTGTCTCTTGGAATATGTTACCAACATACGACACACCAAGAATTCTTGTTTAACTAATCCACTGGTCTAGTAGCTCAGCGGATAGAGCAACTGCCTTCTAAGCAGTCGGTCGTAGGTTCGAATCCTACCTAGATCGTCGGCAGCGATGCCGTGTTACAGACAAACAAGGAGCGATCACATGACAGTTAGAGATCGATTTTCGGATGTGCTTGACATTGTTAAGCTAGGTGCATCTGGTGAAGTATCCCTTGACCAGGAGTATCCACCCCTCTTCTCTGCTCTGTGCAGATTCTATTCTGATTACAGAGGTGTCCAGTTTTGGGGGATCGATGTAGAAGAAGATTACTCTATTCTAATTGACCACTTGCTTGCTGATCACGTCTTGGAGATGACGTAAACATCTACCCTGGTGGAGTCATTGACCCTTTATTATGGATATTTTTTATCACCAATATGATTCAAGGACTACTGATACTCACGCTCTCTCTTTAGAGGGCGTGGGTTACCCTCCAGAATCTTTAGTATCACTTCAAGAAGAGCAGACATCATGGACACAGTGTCCTGCATGGCGTCACAAAGCGTCTCGCACTTTTGTTATCCGCTCTCCTTTGGACATTACTATTCAATTAGATCCTCTTCAAAGTAATCTTACTGACCAACGATTCCATCGTTTTGTTGATGAGATTATAGGAAAGACAATCCAACTAAGCATTCCTGAGTTTCTTTTTTGGACTCATAAAAAGAATGTTTGGATTGAGCAAAGACCACACCCACTCACTTCATTAAATAATTATGTCTGTGTCGGTGGGTGGTTTTCTTTATCAGCATGGTGTAGACCGCTTGGTGTTGGTATTGAAGTGATTGATCCGAGTAAACCTGTAACAATAAAAAGAGGGGACCCCCTCTACGAGGTCTGCTTTTACCCTCCTGATCTAGACACAAAGATTAGATTGGTAAAGGACTATCCATCTGATAAAATTATCAGAGAGGTAGACGCTAGGGTTGGTATTAAAAAATATGCTAATCATTTTGTAGACCACCTGCTATTCCGTAAACAGGAGAGTAGATGTCCCTTTGCCTTGGGACGGCGTAAAAAGCACACTGGTCGGGATAAATGACAACCTTTAATAATAAGATTGCAAAACCATCTACAGATTTCATATGGGGTGACTTTATTAGTCACAAAATATGTGATGATCTGATCGACTTCTATCACACCCAAGACTATCTAAAACCTACCGAAGGTATGGTGCTAGAGCAGGGTGTGAGAGTTGTCAGACCAGAGAGAAAAGAATCAACGGATCTTTCGATACCCTATTATCTTAATCATCCAGCGATTCAAGCATACAGTAAAGCACTACAAGGTATTCTAAATAGATATCAGTTACGCTTTCCTTTCTGTGAAACTGCTCCGTATAAAGTAACAGAGCCATACAGTTTCCAATGGTATCCCAAGGGTGGTGGATTTAAGATCTGGCACACTGAAAGAAATAATGCACACCTATCTAATGTGTATAGGCATCTAGTCTTTATGACATACCTTACTGACGCACCTGGCGGTGGCACAGAGTGGTTTCATCAAGACAAATATGTAGATGCTCAGAAAGGAATGACTGTTATATGGCCATCAGACTGGACCCATCTTCATAGAGGTCGAGTCACCAATGATCATGAAAAAATTATTATTACTGGTTGGTTTAGTTTTAATTAGGAGTTTACATGCAAACACAGGACGAGAGATGGAATAGGGCACTCGATCTTTTCATCGAGTCTGTGCACAAACCTGATTCTAAGTTGAGGGGATGCGCACATAACCAAGAATGTTACCATGAGTTGATGTATATCCGTAGTTATGTGCTAGACTATATTCAGTCACTCAGACGCTAATGAAAAAAGCAACCGTCATCCTTGAGCGATACCCATACCGCTATGTGCAGTGTGGGACCATTGAATTGAATGGGATGCCTGATTACCGCATTCAAAAAGCGGACCCATATTCTAACCGATACAATGACATGTATCTCTTGGATAATGCCATCCAGTTAGACTATGCTATTGAAGATTTTGAATACACCAAATGGTTAGACCCTGATGGTGTCCC
>CENO01121796.1_pt1 | contig 13498 bp, 9 predicted proteins | sample 530271 | NCBI WGS metagenome assembly CENO01 (sample SAMEA2619857, study PRJEB7988) | marine metagenome | biome: marine biome (ENVO:00000447); feature: surface water layer (ENVO:00002042); material: "saline water (ENVO:00002010), including plankton (ENVO:xxxxxxxx)" | depth 5 m | reverse complement strand
AACAGTTGGCTTGACAAAAAAACCTTTATCAAGTCCATCGGGTCTTCCAATTCCACCACATGCTAATGTTGCACCTTCATCTATACCTTTTTGAATCAAATCTTGTACTTTTTCGTATTGAGTTTTATTTGAAATAGGACCCAAATAAATATCTTCATTTAGAGGGTCTCCTATAGACATTGAATTTGCAGCTGCAACTGCATATTCAGTTGCTTCTTTAAGCATATTTTCTGGTAAAAGCATTCTTGTGGGCGATGAACATGATTGACCAGTATTGAGGAAACACTGCTTTATCCCCATTGTCACTGCATTCTCTAAATCTACATCATCAAGAATTATATTAGGAGATTTACCTCCAAGTTCTAGAGAAACTCTTTTAATGTTATCAGCTGCACTTTTTTGAATATCTATTCCAGCTCTAGTAGAGCCTGTAAATGAAATCATTTCTAAATCTGGATGACTACTCATAGATTTACCCACTGTGTTACCAAAACCATGAATTAAATTGAACATACCCTTAGGCATACTTGTTTTATCTACCACCTCAGCAAAAATATGTGCAGCACCTGGAGTAATTTCACTAGGTTTTAAGACGAAAGAGGTCCCAGCAGCAATAGCTGAAGCAACTTTAGTGCACATTTGATTAAGTGGCCAATTCCATGGAGTTATCATACCTACAGGACCAATTGGTAATTTATTTATTGTGATGTTGCCATGCACTTCTTGAAAATTAAATTTATCAATAACGCTAAGTGTATTTTTAAAATGAATAACACCACTACCATATTGTCCTCGACGTGCCATTTTAATTGGAGAACCCATTTCTTCAGAAATTATTTGAGCAAAGTCTTCTCGTCTTTCTTCCATTTCTTCAATGATTTCTTCAAGAATTTTTTTCTTTTGGCTGATTGTTAGTGCGCTAGCATCAGGAAAAGCTTTATTAGCTGAAGCTATTGCATTATTTACATCATTTGTTGATCCAGAAACTACAGAACCCACTACATCTTCCGTAGCAGGATTAACTATATTAATTTTTTCAGAACCATCTGGATTAACGAAAGTTCCATTAATATAAAATTTAGTAATATTCATATGATTATTTTAACTTTTGATTGAAGAGAATACATCAATTGCTTTTTTTCTTGAAGATTTTAAGTCTACGATGGGGCTGGGGTAATTGAACCTTTGAGGATCAGTTGGCATATGTATATCATCATTTTTACACTCCAATAATTCTGGAACCCATTTTCTGATGTATTCTCCATCTGGGTCAAACTTAATAGATTGAGTTTGAGGATTCATTATTCTGAAATATGGGGCAGCATCAGTTCCGGTTGAAGCACTCCACTGCCATCCACCATTATTTGATGCAATATCTCCATCAATTAGATTTTGCATAAAAAATTTTTCGCCTTCTTGCCAATTAATGAGTAAGTTCTTACTTAAGAACATGGCTACAATCATTCTTAATCTATTATGCATCCATCCCGTTGAAAGCATTTCTCTAATTCCGGCATCAACTATCGGAATTCCTGTTTTACCATTCTTCCATCTTTCCAATGCAATCTTATCCTCATTCCAAGGAATATTTTTAGTGTAATCAATGAATGGAAGTCCTTTTGAAACTTTGGGAAAATTAAAAATTATATGTCTATAAAATTCTCGCCAAAGAATCTCTGAAACCCAATGAACTATCCCCTTATCACCGTCTTCAAGCATGCCTTCATTAAATTCTTTAGCTTTTATTAAGCACCACTTAGGTGATACGACTCCACTATTAATATATGGTGAAAGCTTCGAAGTAGAATCTACTGCTGGAAAATTTCTTTTCACTTTATAATCACTCCCTTTGGTTCTTAAAAAATTCTGAATATTTTTTTGAATAAAATTTTCGCCTACTGGCCATAATTCATCATTATCACAAGAAAATTCTTCGAGGTAATGTTGAAGATTACTAGTTGTGAAAGGAGATTGATCCATTTTTTTTGGTTCAGGAAGCAATTCTAAATCTGAGTCTTTAAGTTCTAAGAGCCATTTCTTTTTGAAAGGACTATAAACTGAGAAATTGCCTCCTGCTAGTGTTTTAAGAGATCCTGGAGGATGTATTACTTGATCATGATATGAAAATACACCTATTCCTTTATTTTTAAAATATTCACTTATTTCTTTGTCTCGTTTTAACTCATTTACAGGATATTCAATATTAAAATAGATATTATTTATCTTGTTCTCACTGCAAAATTCCCATAATTTTTCCTTAGTCTCATCATATGTATCAGCTTCAATTATCTTTAATGGAATATTTTTCTCTGAAAGTTTCATTTGAAGTGACTTTAAATTCCTTAGCCAGAAACTAATTTTAATTTTTGCATCAAAGTGTAACTTCCACTGCTTTCTATTTATTACAAAAATAGCAATTACTTCTTTTGAATTGATAGATGAATTATGTAATGCGGGGTTATCTAAAATCCTTAAATCATTTCTAAACCAACAAACTGATTTCATAATAACTCTAATATTCTTTGTTTTAGATTTTCTCTTTCAGCAATAACAAATTCTTTAACTTTATCTTGGTATTTATGATCTGAAAGCTGCAATTGATTTAATCTCAATATTCTAAGCAATCCTTTTTTCTTGAAACTTTCTATTACCTCATGATGATGTTCTCTTTTGATTGGCCCTCTTAGTTCAACCACATTTACAAAGAATCCTCTTGTTATTATTTCTACAATCATGCTTGTGCTGTCTGCAGTTACAAATATATGGCTATGCCCATCAATAGCTTCTTGTAATCTATCGAATGGAGTTTTTTCTAAATCTAAAAAATTATGATTTGGTCCGGAATTTTCCTTCAAATTCTTCCAAGCAAATTTTGGTGTTCTTCGTGAGTTAACAAATGTTGTGTTTATATTCTTGAATTCAAATGCTAATCTATACCAGTCTTTTTCGCCGTAATCATAGCCACTACCATCTCCACCAATTAGTACTAAACTTCTATTTTCTAATTCTCTTTTTTTATCATAAGGATCAAATTTAGTTGGAGGTAAGTGAGTTGTAATTACTTTATAAACACTACTTATATCTTGTTTAGTGGAAACAACTCCATCAAATTTTTTCATTAATCTAAATTTTGGCGTTCCAATATAAATGATTTTTGCACCCGAAGCCTTTGCTAACAAAAAAGCAGGGACAGCAGTTCTTGATCCAGAACAAATAATAAGATCAAAGTTGTGATCAACAATACTTGGATTTAATAATCGAAGAACAAATAAATATAGATTTTCTCTTAACAAAGTTAAAGTTCTCTCTAAAAAACCTGGGAGAGAAATTAAATCTTTTCCAAGAAAGAATATATCTTTCTCATTAGAGTATTTTTTTATAATTTTTCTTAAGCCAAGACATTGGCTTAAGTGGCCAGCTTTTTTATCTGCAACTATAGCAATTTTCATAATTTGCCATTAGAAAATCTAACTGCATATCTTTCTTCATCTATTAAGCTGTATTCTGCATTTCCTCCAGCTTCCTCAACTAAACAAATACCTGCAGCAAAATCCCAAAGATATACGCCTTTCTCCGCATAATAATCACACTTTCCAGAAGCAATATAAGCGCAAGAAAGTGCGGCACTACCAAACATCCTTATCTTCTTCCAACCTTGCAATTCATCCAAAAATTCATACTGTGAATCTATTGTTTCTGATGCTGGAAATCCAGTAGTTATTGAGGCCTTGTTTTTTTGATCAATATCTGAAACATTGATTTTTGAGTCATTTAGGTAGCAACCATATCCTTCAGCTGCCGAATAAATCTCTCCATTATTAAAATTATAAACAATACCCAATTTAGATTTATCTTGATCCATCAAAGCAATTGAAACACAACATTGATCTAAGCCTCGAAAATAATTTGCTGTTCCGTCTATAGGATCAATAACCCATCTCAATGATTTAGATGATATTTCTCCACCAAATTCCTCTCCCAATATAATAATGTTAGTTTTTTCTAACTCTTTTCTAATTAGATTCTCTGTTTCTCTATCAAGCTCGAGCTTTATATCTCTTCCTTCTTCAGCAAGAACTACTTTTTTGTTTAATTTATTTTTTATAAGGAAATCACCAGCTTTTATTGCAGTTTTTTTTGCTATATCAAGATAATCTTTATAGTTCATTAAAATTTTTGTTTATTGATCTTATTGCATCATTACACATATCAAAAATTGATTTCTTTGCTTTCCATCTTAATATTTTATTTGATTTTGAACAGTCAGAATAACAAACATCTACATCTCCTGATCTTCGATCTTTTACCTTCACTTGAATATCTTTGCCGGAAACCTCTTTAAAAATATTCAACAACTCAAGAACAGTTACTCCTGTTCCTGTTCCAAGATTAAAAACATCATAATTTGATATATTTTTTAAATGTGAGAGTGCTGAAAAATGTCCTTCAATCAAGTCAAATACATGAAGATAATCTCTTTCTCCCGTGCCATCTCTTGTATTGTAGTTATTTCCAAAAATTGAAAAATGTTTATCTTTTTTTATAAGAACCCGTAGAAGCTTAGGCATTATATTGCCAAAATCTGTTAAAGGATTCTCATATATTATTAAATCATCATGAGCTCCCAGAGGATTAAAATATCTTAAAGAAATAGCCTTTAAAGGAGATATAGAAGTGCTTTTCTGAATTAATTCTTCAGAAGCTGATTTAGTTTTTGCATAGACTGATACTGGTTCTATTTTGCTTTTTTCATTTATTGGTTGTTTAGCTGATTGACCATATACTGAAGCGGATGAGGAAAAAATTAATTCATTGATTTCATTTTCTTCCATTGCTCTCAATAAATTAGTTGTGCTGCCTACATTATTATCCCAATAAATATCAGGAAATTTTTCAGATTCTGGAACACTTTTTAGTGCAGCAAAATGGACTACTTGAGAAATTTTCTCTTTTTGCATTATCATTTTTAATTCTTGAATATTCTTCAAATCAACTTCATAGAAACTAAAGTTATTTGGAAATAATTCCTTAATTTTTTCTATTGTTTCTGGCTTAGAGTTCACATAATTATCGCAACCAATAACCTTATATCCTTTCTTTAAGGCTTCATAAGTGAAAGTTCCTCCAATGAAACCAGCTGCTCCCGTTACAAAAAGACTCATGGCTGATCTTCTGAAGCAAAATCTTTGGGTATGGAGATAATATAGAGACCAAAATAGAACAAAATAAATATCAAACTAAGAACTTGAAGTGTAAATGTATCTTTAGCAAAAAGATTTGCTGCTAATAAAAATGGAAAATAAAGTATAAATATTAAGAAGGTTACTAGAGCATGTTTCATGTTTTCAGATTTTATGCCCATTTTACTGACTCTTCTGTATATAAGATGATGAAGATGCTTATCGTCTGGATCAAGAAAAGATAGCTTTGCAGCAATTCGCCTAATAATAGAGGCTATAACGTCTGTAAGTGGGTAAATTAGCATTAAAAGAACATACCATGGTGACAATTCACTATCTTGATAAAACTTAATTAAACTTACAGAAATTGCCATACCAAGAAAATATGCTCCACCATCACCAAGAAAAATTCTTCCGAAAGGGAAATTTAAAATGAATATGCCTAATACAGAAAAAAATAAAGCTACAAAAAATAAAACATTGTAATAGTTATTATAAATTTCAGGGAATATCAAAACAGATACACATATAGACATACAGAAAAGGAGCACAAGACCATTAATTCCATCGATCATGTTGAATGCATTAACCATTCCTGAAAGAGCAAAACAGATAAATAAAACTGAAAACCATTTAAAAGTAAACAAATCGTCAAGAATAGGGATATCTAATGAGTAAGCTTCTATTCCCAGATAAAAATACATTAGATAAGCTGAAGGAAAAACAACAAGTAGTCTTAATATTGGCCTAATACTGATTTGAAGATCATCAATAATGCCTAGTATAAAAACTGGTAAAGAGCAAAATAAAAGAGTTTGTAGATAATTGTATTCAGAAGTGTTATCTAAAAAAGTAACAATTAATAAAGAAACGAATATACCAACTCCACCAAATCTAGATATAGATTTTTTATGTAATGTTTGTGGAGTTTTTCTTAAGTTAGAAATTCCAAAACTTACACTTATTTTATCTAAAAAGATTAAAAAGACACCTATAAGAAAGGATATAGGTAAAATATCAGTCATAAAAATTATCCAAAATATCTTTCAAATAGACCATGAATCTTCCAGCATCAGCTCCATTGATAATTCTATGATCATAGGACATTGCTATTGGCATAATATCTAACTCCTCAGCAAGAACTAATCTTTTAAAGGTTTTAGACATTGATATTATTGCCACATCTGGAGGATTAATTATAGGAGTAAATCCCACACCTCCAAGCTTTCCTAGACTTGAAATTGTAATAGTCCTATTTTTAAGATCTGTATTAAGTAATTTTTTATTTCTTGCTTTTTCAGCTAGTTCTTTAATTTTTAATGAAATTTCTTCCAATGATAGTTTCTCTGCTTCGTGAATTACTGGAACAACTAAGCCATCTTCTGTATCAACTGCTATACCTACATTAATATAATTTTTTAGTACTATCTGATCATTTTCTAATAACGAAGAATTGAAGATGGGATACTTCTTAAGAGCCATAGTTAACGCTTTTACCATAAAAACTAAAGGGCTAGCTTTGATGTCATTTTTTATTCTATTTATTTTTGACATATTAATTTCATCAAAGTGTGTTACATGTGGAATAGAATCCCATGCAGCTTGAACATTTTTAGCTCCTAAAATTCTAATTTTTGACATTTTTTGTAGAGAGTAATTACCTTCATCTGAAAAATCAGATTCTTTATAGGTTTTTACCTCTACAGAATGCTCTTTTGGGGAATGTATATAATTTTTTAGGTCTTCTTTAGTTATCCTTTGATTCTTTCCAGTACCACTTATCTTTGTTAGATCAATCTCAAGCTCTCTTGCATATTTTCTTACTGCTGGTCCAGCATTTATTCCAGAAACTGGAGTGGCTTCTTTCTTGATTTTATTCTGCACAGTCTTAGCAGGTTCTTTTACAGGTGACTTATCTATTTCTTTAGTTGTTTTATCAGGTTGTTGAGCCTCAATTTTAGCGAAAAGCATTCCTTCATTAACACTGTCACCTTCTTTAACTAGAACCTCCATAATCTTCCCTTCATAATCTGATGGAACTTCCATTGCTGCTTTTTCAGACTCTAGAACTATCAGTGGATCATTTAATTTAACCTGATCACCAGATTTAATATTGATTTCGATAATTTCAGTAGACTCGGCCTCACCTAGATTTGGAATCTTTAAATCAATAGTACTTAATTTTTCCATGGTGCCTCTTTGCTTAAAACAATACCAGAATCTTTAATAAATTTATCTGCTTCTTTCTTTTTATCACACATCAATAAGCTATTTAACACTATATGATTTTTACTTATTTCAAAGAAATCTCTCAATTCTTCCCTTGTGTCACTTCTACCAAAACCATCTGTACCTAAAATTTTATATTCACCTTTGATCCATTCTCTTATTTGATTGGGATATGCTCTTTGATATTCTGAAACTGCAAGTGTTGGCATTTCTTCTTCAAAACATATCTGAACATATGGTTTTTTAACTGTTGCATTCAGTCTATTATGCCTTTCAACTTCTATACCATCTTTATAAAGCTCATTAAAACTTGTAATGGACCAGATATCTGCATTAATTTGATACTTTTTTAACTCTTCTGCTGCTTCTAGAGCAAAATTTAAAGTAACACCTGAAGCAAGTATTCTAAGATTTGCATTTTTAGCTTGCTTGAATTTATATGCACCTCTTAGAATTTCATCATTTTTTAGTTTTTTGGGTCTAGCTGGATGAGAGTAGTTTTCATTCATTAATGTGATGTAGTAATACCTATCATTTTCGCATTCATACATATCTTTTATACCTTCTTGTATTATTGCTGATAATTCATAGGAGTAACATGGATCATAAGATCTGCAATTAGGTATAGTTGATGCAAGAATATGACTATGTCCATCTTGATGCTGCAATCCTTCTCCATTTAATGTTGTCCTGCCAGAGGTTGCGCCAAGTAAGAAACCTTTCGCTCTGGAATCTCCTGCAGCCCATGCTAAATCATGAGTTCGCTGAAAGCCAAACATAGAATAAAAAATATAGAATGGAATCATTGGGAAATTATTGTTTGAATAAGATGTTGATAAAGCTAGCCATGCTGAAAATGCACCAGCTTCATTAATGCCTTCTTCAAGCATTATTCCTGATTCGCTTTCTCTATAAAACATTACTTTATCTGCATCTTCTGGTTCATATTTCTGGCCTTCAGAAGAATAAATTCCAAATTGTCTAAATAAGGCATCCATACCAAATGTTCTTGCTTCATCTGGAACAATAGGAACTACTCTTGAACCTATGGCAGTATCTCTTAAGAGTTTTGTTAATAACCTAACAAAAACCATTGTCGTTGATTGTTCTCTATCTAATTTTTTATCAAAATCTTGAAAAGATTCTTTTTTTGGAATTAATTTCTCTTTTGATACTGTTCTAGATGGTAAGAACCCACCTAATTGTTTCCTTCTTGATAATAAGTATTCCTTAACTTTTTTGTTGCTATTTAAGCTAAGAAACTTAGGATTTTCTAAACTCTCTTTTTTAATGGGTAAATTAAATTTATCAATAAAATCTTCTAGATTTTCTTTTGTAAGTTTTTTTACTTGATGAGCTGTATTATCTGCTTGTCTTGATCCTATTCCATAGCCTTTTATAGTGAAAGCAAGAATAACAGTTGGTTTTTCTTTTTCTTGATATGCCAAGCGATAAGCATTATAGATTTTAGTAGGATCATGTCCTCCTCTATTTAAATTTTCAACCTCTTCATTGCTTAATGAATCTATCATTTTTAACACCTCTGGATTTTTGCCAAAAAAGTTTTCTCTAGTATATTTGCCTCCTTTTGCTTTGTAGTTTTGATACTCTCCATCTACAGTTTCATCCATAATCTTTTGCAATAATCCATCTTTATCGCTATTAATCAGTTCATCCCATCTTCTTCCCCAAATTAGATGAACAACATTCCATCCTGCTCCACTAAATTGCTTAGCAAGCTCAGTAATAATCTTTGAATTGCCTCTTACAGGACCATCCAATCTCTGTAAATTACAATTTACAACAAACACAAGATTATTAAGCTTCTCTCTTCCTGCTAAACTTATTGATCCCATAGATTCTGGTTCGTCCATTTCACCATCACCACAAAAAACCCAAACTTTTCTATCTTCAACTGCTTCAATCAAACCTCTTTTTTCTAAATAACGCATTACGTGGGCCTGAAAAATTCCAAATATTGGGCCTAAGCCCATTGAAACTGTAGGAAATTGCCAATAATCTGGCATTAACCAAGGATGTGGATAAGAAGACAAGCCCTGTCCTTTTATTTCTTGTCTAAAATTATCAAGTTGTTTTGACGATATGCGACCTTCAAGAAAAGATCTTGCATATATGCCTGGAGATGAGTGGCCTTGAAAATATACTAAGTCTCCAAGTGATTTATCTGAACCCCGAAAGAAGTGATTGAACCCTACTTCATATAATGTTGCTGCTGAAGAATATGTAGAGATATGCCCCCCTAGATCAGATTCTTTATTTGCTTTAAGTACTGTTAATAGACTGTTCCACCTAATAAAATGTCTAATTATTTCTTCATAATCTAAATTACCTGGATAAGGTTCTTCTTCATCTGAATGAACTGTATTTTTAAAGGGGGGGTTATTTAGTTCTGGCACCTCAATGCCTTTTACTCTAGCTTCTGTATATAGAGCTGTTAATAATTCTTGTGTATATTCCTTTCCATCAGAAATAAATACGTTTTCTAATGCTTCAAGCCATTCTTGAAACTCTTTTTCAAAATCATGATTTTGCATTTCAAGTGCATTTTACAATAGTTTTTTATCTATTAATTAAACTAAATTAATGATGTTGAAAGAAATTGCTAATATTTTTTATACATAATATTATTTGCTTTTAATAAAACCTACTGTAATATAGGCATATAAGGGGATTAGAGCTTTGAACATATTAAGAATAATACTAACGTTAATTTTACTGCCGGCTTATGCTATTGCCGACGAAGATGCTGTACAGCCGATTGAAGAAAAAACAGAAGTTAAAGAAGAGAGCTCAGATGAAAATTCTGAGACAGTAGAAGATTCTTCCACTGGTCTTAATGCAAGTGATATTGCAAGTTTATTAGCTCTTGCTTTTGGAGCAGCAGTTTCTGCAGATGAAGAAGATGGCGGTTCATCAGAACAAACAGGGCCATTTACACCTCCACCAGATCCAACACCGGAACCAACACCGGAACCAACACCGGAACCAACACCGGAACCAACACCTGATCCAGGTACAGGAACAGGAACAGGAACAGGAACAGGTACAGGTACTTAATCATTTGATTAGGTACTGGTACCTAATCTTTATATTTTCTTAGATATCTATATAAGTTATCTTTTCTTACTAGTTTTGAGCCAGGATCTTTTGTCAAAGGTCGCCACAAGAAATTAAACCATTCTCCGGAGATTGGTATTTGAAAATAAATACCTTTATCAAAGCTACCTTCTCCAAATTGCGAGGATGTGACATTAGTTTTAGTGAAGAAACCACCCATTACAACTCCATTAGTAAATCTTCTCGATAAGTCGAAAGTATACCCTTTGTCTCCAGCCAAGTATTCTCCATAGGATATATGAAGAGAGAAAGGTAAAATTTGTTCATTTTCATAATAAAAATTTACATGCCCAGTGGTATTCGAATAGTCCATTAAGCCGAAGCTCAAATCATAATCTCTTTTATAAACATCAAAAACTTCAAACCCGACGGCAAAAGGTAGATTATTCTTATTCCATAAATACTCAAAACCATAACCACTAAACATCTCTTCAAAAATACCTGCAGAAAGTTGTATGTGATGGCTGTCAGAAAGAGTCTTAAAATAATCAAATTGAGATCTTCCTACAATAACTCTATCTTCAAAATTATTTAAATAGTCCTTAACATCGGATCTCACTTGATTTGGATAAGTGTCTACTGGGGGTATATACAAATCATCAAAATTTTGCCACAAAGCATACTTCAAATTTGTACTCCAGGAAAAGTTGTCACTGAAATTATATTGGGTATTTAATTCTGCCATTAAAGCAATTTTAAAAAAATCTTCCCTTCCTGCAATAAAGGGCCTCAAGACAAAATTTGGAGAATAGAATAATTTTGGTTTATCTTCTTTTAAATATAATATTTCAATTTCGCTATCCTCAAAAGTTGTGAAACTTTTGGAACTTGTCTGTTTAGCATCTAAACCATTAATTGAATAAGAAACTAAAATTTCTTCATAAAATATATCTGAATCAGAAATAGCTCTATCAATATTTGAATTAATGTAGGTTATGTCTGTATAGGAATTATATTCTCTTACATCTAGTATCAAAGTATCATCTAATTTGCCTATTTTCTTTACTTCGATTTCATTAAAGTCCAAGAGAGATCTTAACTTTTCATGCGATTCTCTTTCATAAGGCTGATTATTAATATATGGTCTCGTAGAGTGCTTTGCTGAATTGCCTTTCCAAACAAATTTAAAACCTAAATAATCATTTCTTTCATAATTCATTGCTACTGTGAAATTATCATTTCTAATGTATTCGAAACCTAAACTATAATCTGAGCTTCTTTCTGGAAATCCAGAAGTTTCAGGAATGTTAGTTGAATCAAGCTCCATTTTAAATAACCAATTTTCATGAAATTTGTAACTCAAACCTCCAAAAATGCCAATTTTCTTACCAGAAAAATAGTCTTTGAATCTAAATGTGCCTCCTTGTCTATCTTCGATATCACAGCCCCATGATAGGCATCTTGTGGCAAAAGATTCATCTAAGTGAGTAAGAGGATTGTTATACTGAAGATGGCCTCCATTTAATCTGCCCCAACCAACTCCAAGATGTAAATCAAGATTATCAATTCCATAACTTCCTACAAGATATTCAGAAGAATAAATTCCGGTACCTGCAAGATCATTAAATCCAATTGCTATAGCTGGAAAGTTACCTTCTTTTTTTAAGCGAAATTTTGTATTAAATCCTTTATCTTTATAATCTTGCCATTCATAAAAAGGATAAGGTCTTCCCTCTATGCTTGTATAGAATATTGATGCTTCAAACCAGTCATATGGCATCATAGTGAGGGTAATTTTTCTATCAGGATCTCCTCTGTATACTGTAAATGCTGAAGATGATTCTTCATAAAATCTAGCTGTAGGTATATTGATTAGTCCTATTACGCCATGGTTATTTGGGGTGTTATATCTTAAGGAATCAGAGAATAAAAAATTTCCAATTAATAATATTAATAGTAATTTAGTCTTGTATTGCATTTAAGGAAGCAGCTGAAAAAGCAATATCAGATATTATTTTTGTTGCCATGCTTATCAATGGTAAAGCTTCTAACTGATCTAAATCTCTAGGAATCACAATAGTATCTCCCGGATAGATATCAGCTTGTCCAGAAAATATATTATTTCCCACTGGAGTAGATTCACCATTTGCCCTAATGATAAATGCTGCTCTTTTATCAGCAAAAGATGTATATCCTCCTGATGCTTGGATGTAATCGTTATAATCCATATCCGCATCAAAGATAAAAGATGATGAATTTAAAACTTCACCTTGAACGGTAACTTCTACAGAAACTGCAGGAACGATAATAATATCCCCATCTTTTAGAATAAATTTATTAGCAATGTCAGAATTTTCTGAAAAATCACCAGCAACTCTTCCTGTAGGTTCGACTAAATCTGCTAATTCAAGAACTGCTTCTATATCTATTGCTCCTCTTTCAGAAACGCTTGTTGATTTTTGAACTAGTGAATCAGTCAATATAGCTTTAGCTTCTCTTAATGCTTTTATTTGCTTTTCTTTAACATCTTCTCTAAATAAGCTGATACCATCTTGGAATGAATTAGGCAGAAATCCACCTGATAAAATATATAATTCCGTTAATTTTGTAGAGCTAGAAACGAGAAATGTGCCTGGGTTTCTTACTTCTCCAGTTATGGAAACTTCAATAAGATTTTGTCTTACTGGTGGAAATGAGATGGCCACTAAATTAGACGAATCAAATACTAGATTATAAGAGTTTGATGAGCTTGATTCTGTAGTAATAACTGCAACATTTTCTAAATCAATACTCTCAGTTCCACCAAGAAATAAATGAATTTGTTTAGGTGATAATTTGCCTATCACTGGCATACGAATATTGTTTCCAGGCAAAAAAATCTGGGCATAATCTGACTGTAATGCAGGATTTTCTTCATCATATGCCTCCGCGGCCTCAATAATTTCTGGATCAGCATCCTCAGCTGATGCCTCTACTTTAGTTTTATAGAAATCTAAAATATAATCTCGATC
>CENO01021046.1_pt1 | contig 13510 bp, 15 predicted proteins | sample 530271 | NCBI WGS metagenome assembly CENO01 (sample SAMEA2619857, study PRJEB7988) | marine metagenome | biome: marine biome (ENVO:00000447); feature: surface water layer (ENVO:00002042); material: "saline water (ENVO:00002010), including plankton (ENVO:xxxxxxxx)" | depth 5 m | reverse complement strand
CTTTTTCCTGATGCAGAGGGTCCATCAATTGCTATTATCATGTCATTTAATTCTCAATAAGCCGGCGAAATTAACTTTTGAATGTCGTTTTGCCAATGAAGAAATTTTTAGATGTTATACAAAGATTTTATTTCCTTTTGATTTAATTCTCTATATTCTCCTATTTTCAAATTTCCCAATTTAAGATTTGAATATCCAATCCTCTTTAAGCTTATTAATTTTATTTTTAATCTAAAGAAAATTCTCCTGATCTCTCTTTTTTTCCCTTGCCTCAATCTTAACTGAACGTTTGATCTACCTTTTAATGTTTCTTGCTTTATAATTTCTGCCTTACCATACTCTTTGTAGCCTATGTAAATACCTCGTTTTAGCTTTTTTCTTTGATTGTCGCTTATTCTCCCTTCGATTATTGCTTCATAGTCTTTTGCGACCATGTGACTAGGGTGCGTCAAGTAATGATGTAAATCTCCATCATTAGTTAATAGTAATAGACCAGTTGTCTGTTGGTCTAAACGTCCAATGGGGGTAAGTCTGAATTTACTATTTATATAATCCATAACTGTCTTTCTTCCGTGAGTATCAGATACCGTGGTAATTACCTTTTCTGGTTTATTGAGCATGTATACAACTTTATCTTCAATCAGTTTAACTTTTTTCCCATCAAAATATACGCTGTCATTAGGAGTTACGTTATATGCAGGATCGATACAAACTTTTCCATTAACCTCAGTTGTGGCCATTTGGATTAACTCATCAGATTTTCTTCTTGAGGCAACTCCTGATTTTGCTAAGAATTTATTTAAACGCATAAGTTAATCATTTAACATCTGATCAGATCCTAAATCCATTTGATTTTCCTCACTAGATTTATTCTCAAAAACAGCCATTTGCTCCCCTAAACTTGCATCAGATGCTATGATTTCAGATATTTCTTTTAATTTTGGTAAATCAGATAATCGATTTATTCCAAAATACTCTAAAAATACATCTGTTGTTTTATAAAGCAATGGTCTACCGGGACCTGAGTCTCGTCCTTTAATTTTTACAAGGTTTTTGCCCAGTAAATTTTTAAGAACTCCGCTAGAATCAACACCACGAATTGCCTCAATCTGATACCTGCTAATTGGCTGTCTGTAGGCAATGATTGCTAGACAATCCATAGATGCTGCAGACAAACTAATTCTTAATGATTTTTTCAACATTCGTTGAATATATATTTCATATTCACTTTTTGATACAATTTGAAATCCGCCAGCAACACCTATTATTTCAAATGCATGTGACTCTTGATTATATTGATCATTTAGAGTTTTCACTATTTTTTTTAGATTTGGAGTGTCCGGATTGAAAACACTATTTACTTTAGCTTGGGTAAGAGGAATTGGGCTTGCAAATAATAGAGCTTCTATTATTTTTTTTACTTCAGTTCCTTTCATTATGATTGCACTTGTAGATAAAATAACTGAATATCTCCAAAAATATCTTGCTGTTGTAGACCACAAATCCCATCCCTGATCAGATCTAAAACTGCTAGAAATGTTACAATAATCTCCATCCTACTTTTTAAGTTCTTTATTATTGTTGAGAATTTCAGCCGCCCTTCTCCATCAAAATATTTGAGAATTAATTCTTTTTGTTTTTCTAATCTGATTGGCTCACGATTTAATTCAAATTGTGAAATTACAGGCTTAGAATCAATTGCCTCCTTAAATTTTCTCGCGAGGTCATAAAGAGTTACATCCTTAAAATAGATTTCTAAATCATCACCCTCATTAAAAGATACTTCTTGCTCAAATTGTCTTGCAACTTTATAACTCCTTTCAATAGACATCCTTTTAAGGATATCAGAAGCATCACGAAACCTTTTATAATCGATTAATTGTTGCATTAATTCTTCACGGGGGTCAATAATTTCGCCATCTTCGTCCAGTTCAGGCCTGGGTAACATCATTTTTGCTTTTACCCTCATCAGAGTTGATGCCATAACAATGAAGTCACCCGCAAGGACAAGGTTCGCTCTTTTCCATTCTTCAATCACAGCTATGAAATCTTTAGTAATTTTAGCAATCGGGATGTCATAAATATCAAGTTCATCTCTTCTTATAAAATAAAGTAAGAGGTCCAATGGTCCTTCAAAGTTTTTTAGTTGTACCTTATAAATCATTTAATGTAATTCATACCAACGGATGATTTTACTCTGTCCAACACCTCTTCAGCAATGATATTTGCCTTTTTTGCACCTAATCTCAGAATATCTCTGACTTCTTTTGGCCTAGAAATTAGACTAGCTCTTTTTTCTCTAAAGGGCTGAAAATGATCCATCACCTTTTGAAATAGTTCTTTTTTCACATCACCATATCTTAATCCTGAACCATCGTACCGAGCTGATAGCTTTGACTGATCTTGTTTATCAAGAAATAAACTATAAAGCTGAAATAAAGGAGTCTCTTTATCTTTTGGATCATTAATATCCGCAGCATCAGTAATTATAGTCATTATTTTTTTTCTTATATTTTTTTCAGAATCAAAGATTGGTATTGTATTATCATATGATTTGCTCATTTTCTTACCATCCACACCTGGAATTAATTGAGTCTCTTTTTCAATATCAGGCTCGGGGATTATTAATGTATTGCCAAAAGAGTTATTGAATCTTGTTGCAATATCTCTAGTCATTTCCAAATGTTGTTTTTGGTCTTTACCAACAGGAACTAATTCAGCATCAAAAAGTAAAATATCCGCTGCCATTAATATTGGATAAGAATAGAGACCTGCATTTGGTTTTATTCCTTGAGCAATTTTATCTTTGTAGGATGTTGCTCTATCAAGGCTGCCAACACTTGTTAAGGAAGAAAGAATCCACATTAACTCTGTAACTTGTGGAACATCCGACTGAACCCAAAAGGTTGAGATTTCAGGATCAATACCCAAAGCTAAGAAATCACAAGTAGCATTGAACGTGTTTTCAGATAAGGTCTGTGCAGTTGGTATTGTTGTTTGTGCATGATAATTAGCAATAAAACAAAACAAATCATTTTCCGACTGATACCTTACCATCCTACTCATCATTCCAAAATAATTTCCCAAATGTAAAGTTCCAGATGGCTGGATACCACTAAGAACACGCATTTTTTTTACACTTTCCATGTAACTAATTATATGTTTCTAAATGGTTCCATAAATAGGTATGGACGCCATTCCTGCTGTTGTTCTTTTACAAATCTTTGGAAATAATATAATCGGTTCGGACGTTTTGGTTTTCTCTTTAAAACCATTCCTACCTCATCAGGTAATCTGTCTCCCTTCTTCTGATTACACGGTTTACAAGCAGCAACTAAGTTTTCCCAAGAGTCTCCTCCACCCTTGCCTTTTGGAGTTATATGGTCAATGGTCAATGGTGCTTTTGAAACACCACAGTATTGACAAGTGTATTCATCCCTTGCAATTATATTTTTCCTATTCAAATCAACTGAAAGGTTATCATGCCTTACATAATCTTTAATTTTTATTACACTTGGAAGATCAAATATTGTAGAAGGACTTCTTACTTTATCGTTATAGCTGACTAAAATATCCACCTTGTCAAGATAATCCATGCAAATGGCTCGTTTTGCAGTGCAAATCATCATTGGTGCATAGTTTGCGTTTAAAACTAAAACTGCACGACTAAGAAGGTTGCCATTTTTTCCACCAGAAGAGGGAGTTTTCATTGGTTAAATTTACGTTTAATTGAATGAGTTGAAAGGTAGATATCTAGCAAATTTTTATTATGATTAATATTGGAAGAATCTATTGTTTCAATTTTAACAAATCCTTGTGAATGCAAAATCCCCGAAGCTTTTGTTGAAAATCCCACATGAGAAACTTTATCTTTGGTTCCAAAAAAATGTAGATCCCCAGGTTCCGCATCCAGGATATCAATTTGGTCATTTTTAAAGAACGACCTTTGATCTTTAGAATCTCTGGGAATTTTGAGACCACAAATCTTAAGCACAGATTGAACTAGCCCTGAGCAATCAAAACCCATTGATGTTTTCCCCCCCCACCTGTATGGTATGCCAAGCAAGTTTTGAGCAATTTTCAGTATATGACTGGAACCTAATTTTTTAGATATAAGTATTGACCCTTTTACTGGTTCTTTAACCATTGAACCAAATGGATACTTGGAACTAAAGCATCCACTTTTAATTGGGTATGCAACAATATAAGATGGTTTATTTTTTTCATTTGATATATAACCATAGAAGGAGTTGATCCAACCTCTGTATCCATCCTCACATTTAATTTCCAGCCAATTATCTTGCTTATCTAATATTTCACAAGATTCTCCATATACTGCCTCTGAAAGACACGATGAATGAAAGTTTGGCTCTAAATAGATTGGACCAACTGCTGAATCAATTATGAACCATTTTTTTTCTCTTTTCAGCATATAAAAAATTAATCCTCATAAGGATAGAAAGATAGGCAGTTTTGGTATTGATACAGTTTCATTTTGTATGTAGTTTGAATAAATCAAAAATTCATTTATGCAAAGGAAACCCGTGGAATTCGGGTACAGTCCCCGCTACTGTAATTGCAGAATGCTGGTTCAAGTCGTACCATTTAATCATTTTTTTGATTAGAGAAGGAGAACAAAGCTGATACTGCATAAGTCAGGAGACTTGAGTAAATGGAACGAAACATATACACTTTCGGGCGAAAGGTGGGACTAAACTTCTCCTATTTTTTATCCCGTCTTAATTTAAAGGACAGGTACGTAAATGAAAAAATCAATTTTATTCACAATTATTTTTGTAATAGGCTGTGAAGATTCCAATAATCATAACGAGAACCACAACTCAAATCTACTTTTTGTATCTTCTGAGGGGACCTATGGTAATGGCGATGGGTCTATATCCGTTTTTTATGATAATGAAATGATTCAGACCGTTGAAGAAGTTGGTGATGTAGTTCAGTCAATAGTTGTAAATAACGACCATCTATTTGTTATTGTAAACAATAGTCATAAAATAAAAAGATATACAATTACTGAATATGGGCTAAATCTACCAGGTATTGACATTGAAACCAGTAATTCAAGCCCAAGAGAAATGGTAATAGTTGATGATAAACTTTACTTTACAAATTGGAATTCTCGTGATGTCAAAGTACTTGACTTGGTAACATACTCAATTGTGTCTGCTATAACCTTAGATGGTGTGCCTGAGGATATAGTTTCAGATGGTGGCTTTTTGTGGGTTAGTATTCCGATGTTGGAACTATATGATGGAAATAATGGTTCTAGCGTTTTAAAGATAGATATAGAATCTGAAAGCGTAGTTGCAACCTATGAGGTTGGACGTGGACCTGAACATATGTTAATTGAAAATGATGAGTTATGGGTATCCAGAACCTTTTACGCTCCAGATTGGTCGTCTACATATTTTGGATCAAGTAAAATTGATTTAAAGTCAGATGAGGTATCAATTGTAAACTATGGTGCTGGATTGGTCTGCGGAGGAAATGTTCTCAAATTAAATAATGAAGTATACCGGACAGTAAATGGTGGTGTTGCTCCATTATCTGCTAGTTTGGAATTAAATATTTCATCAAAGATTGGATCGTATCAGAATCTATACTCTGCATCATCTGATGAAGAAAATCTATTTTTAGGAATAAGTGATTATGTGTATCCTGACACAGTTCAAATTTATGATAGCAATGGTGACCAAGTAAGGACTCTTGAAGTTGGTACCCTACCCGGAGATTTTGCTACTTGGACAAATGATTAATCTTGAAATGCCCAACTAATATTTAAATTAATTTGACGACCTAGAACTGGCATATCTGGTTGTAATTCAAAATAGTTATTTTGATCTGAACCAATAGAACCAAATATCAATTGGGTAATATTATACCACTCATAGGATACACTAAGTTTTGAAACTCTCGCAGTTATACTAGCATTAAAAATATTAATGGGCTGCTGAATCTTGGTATCATTGTTTAAAATTGGGACCATTTCAATAAAATTGAAATTTGATTTAGTTTTACGCTTCTTATAATGTTTGAGTTCACCATTTAAATCAATTGTCATATTCTGATCAAATAACTTAAAACTTGAATTTAATTTTAATCCAAGCATTTCACCGGCCGCTGGGGAGTATAAACCCTCTTGTCCTTGGATATTATAATTTATTTCAGTAATTAAGAACGGAATCATATTTGATCTAAACATAAAATCAACTTTATAATAATCTGGTCGAAAATTCATTGAATCTTGAACAATTTCATCGATTATTTGAGTTTTATCTTCAAACCTTGATATCTTGGTACTGAACAGGTTTTCTTTAAAATTTAAAATAAATGATCCAGAAATGGACTCCAACTCAGTGATATCATCTTTTAAATTTGGGTGAAATATGGAATAGTATGGATGAATGGGCTTATGCTCTAAGTTGTAGTAAAAGTTGATATTTGCTGAACTAAAATTTTTCCCTATCGTAAGTGCCCTTTCAAAATAATATTCTTCATTTATATAAGTAACACCAGCTGTTGCATTCATCAAAGCCTGGCCAAACTTGAAAGAAATTTTATCCCATTCATTGAAATAAAATGCTTCTGATTTAATACTTCTGATATTTTTAATGAATGTCAAATACCCTTCATACTTGTTAAATCTAGTGTTTAATTCTAATTTGTATTTATTTCTTGATAAGTAACGCGGATCCAACTCTTCAGCTAATGAATGACTAGTTTTATATCTTTGCAGAAAATAATCAATTTCTAATTTTGTATTCACCTTATTGCCAGCTCTATTCCAAAAGAAATTTGATGAAGTTATTCGATTATCAACCAAACTTCCTTTTAATGAATCAGGAAATCCTGAGAAAGTGTTGAAATGGCCTAAAGAATGACCAATATGGTCTTTATCTTTTATTGACTGATATTCAAATATGTATGATTGTTGCTGTGGTTGTAATGTGCCATTTGAATATTGATTAATACTTCCTGCATATGTTCTCTTGAAGCCATGGATCTTTGCTTGTCTATTTTTTAAACCATATGATAATGTAAAATCAAATCTATCTAGTAAATAATCTCCCTGATCGTATTTAAAATCTGATTTTATCCCAGTTGTATCTAAATCTTTTATTTGGAATGAATGATCTAAGTTAAAACCTTCCTCTATTTCTGAACCAAACATGGTTGGGTAAATGGCCCATGTTCCATCAAAAAGTAATCGATTGGAACGCCAATCTGTGTTCCATAAGATAGCTCCATGATTATTAACATATCCAAATTGTCCACCCCAATCAAATGGCAATGCTTCAATATTTTTGGAAAATAAAAGTGAAAGGAACAGTGTTGATAAAAATATTCTCATTTTACTCTTTGATTCGGTAGATGTATCCAGGCACAACAACTGTGAAAATAAGAGTATTGGAAAAAAGGTGCATTAAAGTAAATAATATACCAGAAACAGAATATGCTAAAGCTTCATCAAAACTAAATCCAGCACTTATAGGGTAGGATAAAGTAGTAATCCCGTCATACCAAAGAGCACAAAAAAAACCAAACATTCCTGAAATTGGCACTAGAGCTTTTCTTTTCAGATTGAACAAAATGATCCTTCCAAAACCACCTAGAGTCCCAATAATACTCATTGCTACTATTTGGCTAATGAAAAGGGGGAAATGAATTAATCCAGATCCGAGTGGATTTAATCCAGAATAAACTAACATTGAAGTTCCACCAACAATTGCTCCAATATATCCACCCAGGGTAAGACCGGATAAAAAGACAGTCACAGATATGAACTCTAAATTTGGAATGAGCATAAAAACAAATCCCAATCCAATAGCAGTTGATGAGAATATTGCAGCTTTTACGAGATTATTTAGAGTCATTTTTCCTTAAAATAGGAACTCCAAAAAAGTTATGCCTACTAGTAAATCTACTCACTTCCTGATTCTCTGATAAGACCGAATCCATTAGATTCATTTTTGAATCAAGTAGTATAATCTGTTTCACTAACAATGCTTCAGGAAAAGAGGGACTCATTTTAGACTCTAGTCTATGGTCATAATCGCAATTAAGAATCATGTGCTCAATCATTTTTGAAAGCGACATTGGGAAGTTCTTTATTTTTGAGATTGCTTTTTTGACAATGTCTCTACTCAAAGGACCAGTTCCAAGTAGGTGCCCATCAACTGTAAAGTCTGACTCATAATCAGAATTTATCTCATTAATTTTCCCAACCCCATGTAAAAGAATTCCTGCAAGTACCAAATCACCATCTACTTTGTAAAGTGGGCATATTTTTTTTGCAACTTGGGACATAGATAATGTATGCTCTAAAAGCCCTGACCTATAGTTGTATTGTAACTTTACTGAACCAGGTAATATGGCTAACCTCTTAGCATTTACTTTATAAATGGATTTAACGAGTCTTTTTATGTAAGTATTTTTAATCTTTTCTATAATTCTTTCTAAATCATTCCACATTTTTTTTTGATTCTTTTTTGAACTTGGAACGACTAAGGAAGGGTCAAAACCATATCTACCGTAGTGCTGAACAGTAGCCTTATTAATTTTCTTAATTATAAGCTGGGGCTGCTCTAAAAATATTTCAACAACTCCAGATACTGCCACTGCATTGCCTGATTCAAACTTTTTATTTAATATAGATACATTATCCCATATTTTTGCAGTAATTGAACCGGTAATATCACGTAGTTCTAGATCAATGTATACATCCCTATTACGTTTATACTTTAAATGCTTTTCAACACAAAGATAAAATCCTTGGACTTTATCACCCTCAGAAAATGTATTTATTGGGCTTAGTTTTCTCAAAACTGTTACTTCTTGAATATTTATTTATAGATCTTATTATTGCTAATTTTTATTATGACAGCCATAGAATATACTTTAGAAGAAATCTCATATTCACGAAAAGAAGACAGAAGAATTATGGAATCAGTTCTAAAGAATTGGCTTGTTGATCCCAAAGCATTAAACTTTTTTTCACCTGAGTCAAAATACCCATTCAAATTTAAAAAATGGGTTCAACTGCATTATTCGAAAAATAATATAAATACTACTACAATTGTATTAAAGTATAATGAATGGGTTATAGGACATGTTAGTCTGAAAACTAAAAAAGAAAGAACTGAAATCTTGCATCTATTCGTTGATTCAAAGTATAGAAAAAAGGGACTGGGATCGATACTTCTAAAAGAAATTGAAAATTATAGAAATGACTTAAAAATAGATTCAATAGCTGCTAAGGTGCAAAAAAAGAATATAGCTTTCAAAAAAGTTTTAGAAAGGTCAGGATATAGATATAAGAACTCTAATCAAAATTTGATGATAAAAAAATTGGATTAAGTAAAAGAATTATTTTATTGGCTTTACAAAAAGTTGATGCACATGCCTAACAACTTCATATCCATGTTTCTTAGCAATGGTATCTTGAAGATCTTCTAATTCTTTATTATAGAACTCAATAATATCGCCTGTATCTATGCATATCATATGGTCATGGTGCTCATCATCTAAACGAGGTTCGTATAAGCTTCTACCTTCACCCACATCCATTTTTCTTACTAATCTATTTTTAACAAGCACATCAATTGTACGATATACTGTTGCCCTTGAAACCTTTACATTTCCTTCTTTTAGTTTAAGGTAGATATCCTCAGCATCTCTATGTTCATTACTGTTTCGTACCTCATCCCAAATTGCTTGCCTTTGATCAGTATACCTTAATCCCTCAGATTTGAGGATCTTTACTAATATTTTTGAGATTGCTTTTGACAAAGGATGACCTAGGAAAATTTATTTAATGATTTAATATATTGTGTTTAAAAGTTAATTAAAAAATATAAGATAAATTTGAAATTAATTTACTTTTGTCAGGTTAGCATATTTTACTATCAATTTTTTCTTTGTCCCATCTTTAAAAACAACACCTACTCTTTGGTTCTCTCCTGTTCCGCTAAGTACCATTATTTTACCAATACCAAAGATAGAATGCTCTACAATTTCTCCAACTTTAAAATCATCAAAGGTAGTAACAGTTCTAGTAACTTCAACCTTTGTCTTTCTGTGCGTAGATCCAGTAACTACTCTTCGTGTTAACGCGGATTGAAATTGAATTCTGTCAAGGAATTCGGGAGGTATTTCGCCTATAAATCGGCTTGGCATTCCTATTACATTTTCGCCGCCCATTCTTCTTCTATTTGTTGCATATAGTAGAAAGACTCTTTCTTGTGCGCGGGTAAGAGCAACATAAAATAGTCTACGCTCCTCTTCAAGTTCATTCTTATCTTCTATTGATGCATATAAAGGGAATAAGCCGTCATCTAATCCAGAAACAAAAACTACGGGAAACTCTAAACCCTTTGATGAATGAACCGTCATTAACGTAACCCTATTATCTGAGTCATTCCAATGGTCTATATCAGATAAAAGTGATACCTCTTCAAGAAAATCGCTTAAATTGGCTTTAGATTTTCTTGAACAAAATTCATCAATACTATTTAATAATTCGATAATATTATCATATCGTTCCTTTGCATCAGAGTCTGAGGAATTTTTGAACTGATTTAAAATGCCTGCATCTTCAATAAGACTTCGACTTAATTCATTTGCACTTAATTTATTTCTTAGACCATAGTATTTTCTGATAAGCTTATAGAATTCTAGTAAAGATTCAGATTGTTTGCCTCTTATGGCAAGTTTATCGGCATTTTTTAGCACTTCGAATAATTCAATCTTATCTAATTCAGCTTGCGAAACACACTTATCCATAGTTTTCATGCCAATTCCGCGAGGTGGGAAATTCACTATTCTTCTTAAAGAAATAGTGTCTTTAAGGTTAATAACTAACCTTAGATATGCTAAGACATCCTTTACTTCCTTTCGATCATAAAATCTAATACTTCCAACAAGATTATAAGGAATTCCCATTCTTCTAAAACTATCTTCCAATGCTCTTGATTGCGCATTTGTCCGATAAAGAACAGCAAAATCACTAAAAGTGCGTTTATTTATTTTTATTTCTTTTTCTAATGCAGAAATTATTGCATCTGCTTCTTCTAATTCATCCCGAGTTTCAAATAATCCTAATAATTCTCCTTCGCCATTTTCAGCTACTAATTCTTTTTTTGCTCTCTTATCGTTATGTGTAACAACTGCAGTAGCAGCATCTAAAATTTGCTGTGTTGACCTATAATTTTTTTCTAAAGTAAAAATTCTACAACTTGGAAAAAATTTCTCAAAATCAAGAATATTTGTAACATCTGCACCCCTCCAACCGTAAATTGATTGATCATCATCCCCAACAACACATATCTGTTCGTTTTTCTTTGCCAACATTGTTAATAAGTAAAACTGAGGTCTGTTCGTATCTTGATACTCATCAACAAGAATATATTTCCATTGTCTTTGATATTTGGCCAATATTTTTGGATTTTGATCGAATAACTCAATTGGCATAAGAAGTAAATCATCAAAATCTAGAGCATCATTATCTCTTAATGCTTGTTGATATGTGCTATATATTTCAACTAACTTTTTCTCAATAAGAGTCCTTGCTTTCCGGGACTGAGCTTCTGGCATAATCATTTTATTTTTCAAGTAACTAATCTGATTACGAGCTTGGTTGGGAGTTACCTGATCTTTGGTAATATTTAAACTTTTTAAAATTACTTTAAGCAAGTCTAACTGGTCTTGAACATCATATATTGCAAAGTGAGAGCTTATATTTAAATATTTCGCCTCTTTCCTTAAAAGTCTTGCAAAAACCGAATGAAATGTCCCAATTGTTATGGGGAGATTATCTGTTTTTAAAAGTCCCATTACTCTTTCTTTCATTTCTTTTGCTGCCTTGTTTGTAAAAGTCACAGCTAGTATGTCTTCAGGCTTGTAATGATTTTCGTTAATTAAAAAGTACATTTTATGGGTTAATACTCTTGTTTTGCCGCTTCCAGCACCAGCAAAGATCAATATTGGTCCATCAATTGATTCGACAGCAGCCTTTTGTATCTTGTTTAACTTATTTCCGCTCATTTATTTTCTCTTTTTTTTAAGTGCTCTACGCAGTTTCTGTAATTTTCTCTTGGCAATATTGTGGTCTTTCTCATTTGTAGTAAATGTGTGGTATCCATCACCTGTTGCCACAAAGTATAAAAAGTCATTCTTTTCAGGATACAAAGCAGCAAGCATTGAACTTTTTCCTGGTGAGTTGATTGGGCCTGGAGGTAATCCCCAATTCAAATATGTATTGTAGGGCGATCTAATTTTCAAATCCTTATTTAATAATCTCCTCGGAGAGTCCGGAATTATATACTGAATTGTTGGATCTGCTTGTAATCTCATCCCGATATTAAGTCTGTTATGATATACAGCAGATATTTTAGCCCTCTCGCTATCATAAATTGCTTCTCCCTCAATAATTGAAGCAAGTGTCATAATTTGATGCTTTGATAAATTTAATTTTTTGGATTGTATCAAATGATTTTTTGTCCAAAATGATTCATTCATTTTGGTTAAATGCTTTAATATAGACGAAGGTTTGTCGCCAACATAAAAGAAGTATGTATCAGGAAAGAGATATCCCTCTAAGGATGATCCACTTATACCGTTAGATTTTACAAATTCACTATCGTTACAAAGTTCAATAATTTTTGTACTATCTAGATTCATCTCTTTCCCTAAATGCCCAGCGATTTGATTAATATTCCATCCTTCCAGAATTCTGACTTTCTTTATTTCTGGAGCTCCATAAATAATTTGATTAATTATATCATAATTAGACTCTGCATTTACCAGGTTATAAGTACCTATCGGTATTTTTCTCTCTTTACCCATTAGTCGCACTGCAAGCTTGAACGTTTGTTTGTTTGTAATAATATTTTTATCAAAAAGTGTATTTGCAATCTGCATCAGCGTTGCTCCGGACTCTACGGTTACTTTGGTAACAGAGTGTTGATTGTTTTGAGGCCAAAATAAAATTATCCCACATGAAAATAAAAAAACGACTACTAATGTCAATAAAAGTATACCGGAAATATGTCTTTTATTAATTTTTTGACTCATTTATTGGGCGGAAATTAAACTTATTTTTTTATCTAAAATATTTTTTGTTTAATATAATTAGTTTAAAATAAAAATGGTTTTGGGTGTCTATTTATATACTGTAATTTTGACAAGAAAATGAGCAAATTGTTTTATAATGATGATTCCAATAGATCCAAAGCTCTTTTTGGGTCTTGGTCTTTTAATAAGACAAATTACCTATTATTATTTAGTGGTATTGTGTTGATTATTTTAGGATACATTATAATGGCATACGGTGAAGTTAATAGCTTTCAAAGTTTGACCCTTGCTCCTATCATTTTATTTTTTGGATACATAATCCTCATTCCTAGTGCGCTGATTTACAGAGGAAAAATTATTAAAAAAGATTAAAATTTGGGATCGTAGTTCAGTTGGTTAGAACGCCGGCCTGTCAAGCCGG
>CENO01031035.1_pt1 | contig 13543 bp, 10 predicted proteins | sample 530271 | NCBI WGS metagenome assembly CENO01 (sample SAMEA2619857, study PRJEB7988) | marine metagenome | biome: marine biome (ENVO:00000447); feature: surface water layer (ENVO:00002042); material: "saline water (ENVO:00002010), including plankton (ENVO:xxxxxxxx)" | depth 5 m | reverse complement strand
TATTGTTTTTAATCTTTTTTATATCCTCTTGTAAATAGGGTTCATAGAATAAACCCTTTTTGTCTAAATGATCTGTTATATTTTTCAATATATCATGCTCATCGCCTGGGGAGTACCCTTGGTGACGATAAATTATTGAGCCATCTTTACCAACCAATATAGTTGTGGGCATTAATTGGGCTTTTAACTTTTTCTTTACCTGTCCATTTGGATCAACTGCTACAAAAAATTTGAATTTCTTTGATCTAACATATGATTTAACCTTGCCCATACTTTTTGGTGTATCGGTATTGATTGTAAGTACCTTTAAACCAATATCTTTAAAATGCTCATGGAACTTGTTAAGGTGATACATTTGCTTTTTACAAGGCTCACACCAGGTTGCCCAAAAGTCTAGCAGCATTGGTCCATCCTTTAAGAAGTCATGTAGCCTAGCTGACGTTCCATCAAGCATTTTCAATCTAACATTTGGTACTTTATTCTGCCCGAAAAGAGGTACTAGAATAATCAAAAAAGTAAGAAGTGCATTCTTAATCATGTTAAAATTTATTGTCTACCTTTTTTTAATAACAACAAGCGTAATATCATCATCATTCATAAGCCCAGACATCCATGAATTACCCAAATCAATTAGAGCATCAATTATGCCTTGGGCTGATTTGTTACCATTGTCAGCAATACAATTTTTCACAGGTTCATAGTCCAGCATTTCGCCTTCATGATTAACACATTCTGGCAGCCCATCTGAAATTAAAATGAGGGCATCCTCAGAGTTTAATTTAAAGGAATGTAAATCAAAATCTGCCTTTTTCATTGACCCTAACGGCAGTCCAGGAATTAGTATCTCATCAACCTCCCCTGAATCATGTTTGTATAAATAGGCAGGTGGCATTCCAGCTGAGGTAAAATCAAAGGAACCATTGTTGAATTTTGCCATGTTTAAGGACATTCGAGTCGTTCCTAGATCAATTGCTTTAATCGTTTTATTTAGTCTAGTAGTTGTAGTAGCTGGAGTATCAAAATCTGAACCGTATAGGCCTGCTTTTGTGATGGAAACCATCATACCTGCATTTAGACCGTGACCTGTTGCGTCTCCACATACTACATACATTGAGCCATCTTCTTGAGGAAAAAAGTCATAATAGTCTCCACCCACTTCCGTAGAGGTTTTCATGTGCAATGCGATATCATAATCTGGATGTTCAGGTGGAGATTGAGGTATAAGTGACATTTGAAAATCTCTTGCTTCTTCAAGTTCTTTTATTCTTCTTTCTTCCTCAAGTTGGTTTTTCTGCTTATGCATTCGATGTCTCATGAACACAAAAATACCTACCGTTGCAAAAATTGCATAAACTGAGAATGCCCAATAACTAAGTAATGGATGAGGAATAAACTTAATTTTTAATTGCTTAGGATCGCTCCAAAAGCCATCATCATTTGAACCCTGTACGACAAACTGATAGGTATTGCGCCCTAGATTGTTGTAAGATGCAAAACGAAGCCCGCCTGAATAAATCCAATCTCGATCAAACGGCTCAAGTTTATACCTGTACTCGTTCTTCACTGATTGATGGTAGTTGAGTGCCACAAAATCGATAGAAAATGATTTTACTTTATGATCTATCATTATTGTGTTGGAACCATCAAGAGAAGAATTAAAACTAGAGACCATAAAGTTTTCTGAAAATGTTTCATCAAAATAATTCTTTTTTATTCTTGTGATAATACATGGCGGGACATACTCATTATATTGCATATCTCTTGGATTTACCTTGGTAATTCCAAGAGGTCCTCCAAAGTATATATTCCCATCTGGACTATCATCATAGCTGTGACGATGAAAATCTATGTTACCTATACCATCTGCTAGACCATAGTTTGTAAACGTTGAGTCTGTTTGATTAAAAAAAGAAATTCCCTTCTTCGAGCTTATCCAAAGATTATTTACATCATCAACAACAATACCAGTGACGTAATTGCTTGATAGTCCATCTTCAACAAAATAGTGGATGAATGCATCTTCCTCCTTAGAGTATTGATTTAATCCACCATTAGTGCCTATCCAGATCATGCCATTCTTATCCTGGGATACACAAGTAATCTGTGATGAGGAGATGCCATTAGGATATTCAGGATCAAAAACATATCCCTCAATTTCAAAGTTTTCTCCATTAATAATATTAGAAATAAGTTTGGATGGTATTGTATACAGGCCATCCATTTCAGTCCCAAGCCAAATATCCCCATCCTGGTCTTGTGTTATAACTCTCGCAATAAGGTCAGAACTAAAATTAGTTACATTATTTGAACTGGTATCAATAATGACAACACCCGAGCCCGTTGCAACCCATATCTTATCATCTATTGGAAGTATATCATGAACAAGATTATCAGCTAATCTTCTTGATTCAGGAATGGTATCTGATTTTGAAAATCTAGTAATAATATCGGTCATAGTATTTATTTTTAAGACACCTTGGTCCGTACCTACCCAAAGATTTTCATCATTAACAATTTCTAGGTCTATAATATAATTTACACCTAACGTGGATTTCTCGTAGTCATATTCACGAATTCCATCTGGGGATAACATTTCAAGTCCAAAACCCGTTGCTGCCCACATCATACCATCAGTCATTGTTGTAATAGAGTAAATCTTATCACTTTTTAATCCCCATTCATTTTCTTGGTCATATCTATGATGTGTAAACTTGGATTTAACAAATGAAAGAAAGCTTATCCCATTTTGTCCTGTTCCTATCCAAATATGGCCAGCCCTATCTTCTATAAAATCAGTAATATTATTATCAGCAATTGACTTCTCGTCGATAGGATCATGCTCAAAGTGGTTTGCTGGAGGTGGACTTTTTGATTCTGAATCGAACTCAACGGATAAACAATTAATTCCTGGCTCTGTTTCAGTGGTATACCATAGCCTACCAGACCTAGTTGCAACCAGTAATTCAGAAATATCATTTTCAACAATGCTATCTGCATATGGAGTTGTTTGAATATTAAAAAACTTATCTTCAGAAGGGATATATCGTGATAATCCATTATCTGTTGCAATCCACAACATTTTTCTATTTGCGTCCCAAGCAAGATCTTTCACATTATTTGATACAATTGATGATTGAGAGCTAGACTTTTTATAAATACTGTAATTACCATTTGGTCCATCCATAACTTTAACAAGTCCATTGTTAGACCCAACCCATATTTCATTTTCTTGACCATTTACAATTGAATTTATCATCCCAATCTCTATAGGATATTTAATGATTTTATCAAGGTTTGCATCATAGCTAAATAAGCCAGACTCAGAACCAAACCATATTGTATTCGAATAATCTCCAAACAATACTGTTATTTTCAAGCTATCCAATTCTGAATTATTATTACAATTCATGCATGAGGTACTCTTAGTAGAATCGGTGTATTTATATATCTTACCAGTTTCTGATAGTTTTATCCAAATATTTCCATAAAAATCGTTAATAATAGTTTCAGGATCTTCAAGTAATTTTCCATTTAATTCTCTTGAATTAATTGGTCTAGAAAAAGTTCTAGTCCTAGGATCAAAAACACTTACTCCAAGCTCAGTTCCAACCCAAATATTTCCTTTTTTATCTTCTGAAATTGATGAAACCTTATTACCTAAAATAGAATTGTCATCAAATGAGTTCATGTGATAATTATTAAACTCATATCCATCATAAACGTCCAACCCGTTCTCAGTACCTAGATACATCAGCCCATTGTGATCCTCATAAATAACCTTTACAGTACTTTCTGCTAGACCATCTTTAACGGATATGTTTCTGAAGGAAAAATCTGATTGCCCATATCCAAATGAAATCAAGGAAAAAATAATAAGCGTTTTTTTAAAGTATGCAAGCTTGGTCATGTTATTTATTGTACCTCATTATCCAATGAGTCTATAATGTGCCTGCTAATAACATTTGGACCAATGCTACAATATCTAGGACATTAACATCACCATCTTGTCTTATGTCACTTATTTCGTAACCGCATCCATCATTCATATCTTCAAGTACAACATCAGTAAGGGTAAGGACATCAAATATATCAATGGTAGCCTGACCATCAATTGTACTAAGTGTTCCATCAATATTACCTACGACATAGATATCAAGGTTATTACAGGGGTCGCAAGCATCTCCTGATCCATCTAAATCATAATCATCCTGATGATAATTAGATACTGCAACACAGTTATCATTATTATCCATTACTCCATCACCATCTTGATCTCTTGGGACATAAGACAAAGCTAAATCAATAGCATTTAGAATAGCGCTCTCATTATAGCCTGATGAAGTATAGATTACTTGATAGTTATGATCTAAAACAACATTGTGTGGTATGTAGCCATCGCCAAAAAGACTCCACGCCTCTCCACCTGATGTTCCTCCATCAAGTATTGGATAGGTGATGCCAAATGCCGAGGCCCATGACTCGCAACTATATGAGGTCCAATCAAACCCATTTGCTATTATGTTCAAATGGTCCTCATTGTTTGAAAGATAATCCTGCCATATTTCTTCGGTTTGTGGAGCCTCCACCTGACAGGATCCTCACCAAGAGGTGAAAAGATTAATCCAAGTAACCTTACCATAGCCATCCTCATAGAGGCTCCATACTGAACCATCACCAATATCAGGGTCAAGATCCTCTCCGTTCATACATACTGGAGCTTCAAAATCAGGAGATATATCGCCAACCTGTAATTGAGCATATAAAGGACATAGTAATTGAAATACTAGAATGGACCTTTTGAAAAACATTGTCATACTTATCTTTTAACTTTTAATCCGATTAGTTACTATTCAAGTGATTTGCTTTTAATCTTAATTTCCGCCATTTATAATTAAATCTTCCAGAACCACAAGATCAAAAATATTTAATTCTCCATCTGGAAGAATGTCAATTTTATGGCAATCGTTAATTGGTAATCCAACATTATTAATGATATCTGATAAAGCCAAAATATCATTTACTCCAATAATTGGCTCATATTCTCCACCAAATGCATCCAAATCGATATTCCCAACTATATTTACCAAACCATTACACGGATCACATACATCTCCGATTTCATCACCATCTGAGTCTGCCTGACTGGGGTTGTAAATAAGGGTACAATTATCATACAAATAGGTATAACCGTCTTGATCAGGGTCAGGATTCAGTTGATTTATATTTGCCGATTGAGATTGAAATATAGGGTTATATCCAACAACGTCTGTCAATTTTTGTACCATTGCTACTACTTTAAGATTCAAAGGATTCCAATTATCAAAGATTGGGAAACTTGTCTCAATGATTTGATTCTGACCAGAACCATTGATAGAAATGGGAATTTTATTATTAGGATTTTTTGTTATCCACCTTCTCGCTACATCACGAAGGTCGTGATATTCTCCAGGAACAGACCAGTATGCATCAGGTATTTTATCTTCCACAACTACAAGTTCAAGATAGAGATTTTCATTTTCAATAACATAGTCAATGCTATCAATTAATAGTTCAACTTCTAAATTAACTTGAGAGTCTCCTAGCTCGTAATTTCCTGAGATACCAATATTATATGGCGATTCTTGAATAGAGAAATGACTGTAGAGCGATTCAACAACTGGGTAAAGACCCTCCCACCAGTATGCTAAAGCACCTCCAATTCGAATTGAATCTCCAACATAGACTAACATGGGAGTTGATGTTCCTGTAGTGTACAAGTCCATCCTGAGGTCACATGGACCACCAAGTGAGTAATCAAGAGAATCTGGTGTCCACCATGGGACATGCCAGGCAATCAAGTGCAAAGTATTTGGATATCTTTCAATCAATGTGTCTAACGCGGAACTCACGCCTGGGCAGTAAGTTCAACCAACTCCCGTAAAGTCTTCTATAAGTACATTTAGATTATTTTGGTAAGCATATTCAACCGCGTCAGTTAAATCTTTGTACGAACTTTTAATATCAACAAGCTGCGCTGTCGAAAAAGAAATAAAAAGAAAGGCACATACTATTTTTTTATTCATATTTAAACCTGTATTATTTTGAAACAAGTATTTGCATAAAGCTATAAACTTAGAAGCTAGCGCTGTAAGATACTTTAAGACCATCATTAAACGGAGGAATTATTCTACAAATTCCGTTACTGCAAAAAAGACCACCCTGTATTGAACCATACATAATTGAAATCCTCTGGGATGAGGTAATATTGTATGCAAATTCTGCAGACACCCACCTGTTTTGTGCCCAAGATGGGGCATCGGTGTTTTTACGATTCCCAGTAAAATATTTTATATCTCCATAGATCAATGCCTCTAAAGGATTATAGTATGGATCTTTTAGTTGCCCAGTCTCAAATGCATTGGTAGCATCATGTGTGATTGTTAAAGACCACTTTGAAGCCTTGCTGACTGAAAAATAAATTAAACGATTGTATTGCTTATTAACTGGACCATTTTCGGATGCAAACTGCGTTGTTCTGGTGCTAAATGACTGACTATAATCATCTGAGTCGTACATTGTCCACTTTGATTTACCATAATCATAGTTTGTTGCATTGCCTTTCATTCTATTAAACTTTTTTCTTTCTTGATATTGAAACCCCAGGCCAATACTGTATCCACTATCAAAAATGTAGTTCAATTCTATTGGTATTGTGAATGATTCAGCCTGCTGCCATAATTTTGATTCAACATCATATTCATCGGTAAATAGAGAATCATAGAAAGGAACAAGTGTAGTATCGTAGTACCATGTACCATCCCACTCAAGAGAATCATATACCTCAATATAAGAAGTATCAACACTTGAAAGATCTTTTTGATATCCTATAAAATTTCTAAGATTTTTTATAATCTCTCTATTGATGCCATGTCCAATTTTAAAGTATAACCTTTCATTCAATGTATACCCGCTTATTTCATTATAATTTTCCCAATAAGGAAGCGCCGAAAAATCTGAACTTGGTAGGTAATTATTAATAATCGAATGTGTCCAATCGTTTTCTGAGTTTGACATCCATGTTTCGTTTCTACTTAAATGAGCATACTGCATGGAAATTGCCAGGTCCATAATAGAACCATTTAATTCAAATTGGATTCCTCTCTCATCATTGAAACTATATGTATGACTAACTCTGCCAAGCAGCGTCGAGTTATGTTCCTTTGCAAGGGTTGGCATTTGTTGGTATTCGATTTGGTTGCCATATTCATTAGCAGTTATATCGCCATGCAATCTGTCAAAGGAATAACGCTTATACTCTGTTGATAGGCCCCAGCTACCAAAATATATATTTACATTTTGGTAGTACCCGTACCCTCTTTTCAAGGTGTCATTTGGTATCCCTCCAAAATTACTTATTTTCTTTGTAGAGATCTTATCAGCATATTCCAAAAAGATATCGGCAAAGGTTCCCGCCCAAGATAAATATGCTCCTCTAATATTGTGATTGATATCTACTGGCGGCCCACTGGTAAGGGAATGATTCTCATTTGTACTGAGTTGAGTGACTCCCAATGATAGTGAGTTCAAATCATAGTTTAGGCGATTTGCAGACATATTGTGAATGTTATTATTTTCAGGAATTCTGGCTCCTCCACCCAACATCCAAATATTTGAATTACCATTTAGGTGGCTCAAGGAGAAAGGGTATTTATTGTATTCAAGATAGAGTCCTCTAGTTCCATTATCAAAGTTAGTTACTTGATCATCAAACTGATTAAGTACAAGACCTCTTCCCCAAAACTCATAAATATCACCTATTTTAATGACGAAATCCTCTGCCAAATATTCTAGTCTAAACTTTCTTATGTCATTAGTGGTAAAACCCATATCTGGTGGATTAGAATATTCATATTGGATCCAACCTTGAACATCTTTGTAAAAAAAGTTGAGATCCAAAAGATTTTCAGAAAAATTATAAAAATCATAACTATTCCCATAGCTGGCATCTACCGCTCCATTAAAGCCTAAATCATTTGCAGTGGTTAATGAAAAGCTTATTAGGAAAGCTCCAAAGAAATGTAGTGCTGCTCGATCAATTAATATTTTCATTAATATTTTTCCCTAAAACTTGTTTTATCTGTTTTTCGATTTCAAGCTCTTCTCCAGCAACATATCCTTGATGTCTCCATTTTATAATCCCACCCTTATCAACAAGTATCAAGGTGGGCATAATCATACCATTCAACTTTTTTGAAAGTACTTTATTAGGATCCATTCCTACATTAAAAGAATAATCTTGCGACTTAATAAAACCTCTGACCTTGCCCAAAGATCGAGGCGTATCAGTATTAATCATAAGTACCTTGAAATTATCTTCAGCATATTCTTCATGGTATTGATTTAAATATTTCATGACCTTTTTGCAGGGTACACACCAGGTTGCCCAAAAGTCTATTAATAGTGGACCATCTTGAGATAATTGATGAAGGGTTGTAGATGATCCATTCAAAAGTCTTACCTTTAGATCAGGAATGGTAGACCCTGAATCGGTATTCTCTCCATTAACAAATTGAAATACAATGATTAAGGTAATAAAGGGTTTTAGTGATAAACTAAAAAGATCCGTAAATGAAAATGGCTTAGCTTTTACCATAAAGAGTTATACTGTTAAAGTATTGGATCTAAAAATGATCTAAGGTCGTTCTCATTCACAAATTTTAAACTTACATTACTCAATGATTCTATTTCACTAACAGGCAATATAAACTCATACACTGCCTGAATGTCAACAGTCTCCATTGCTACCTGAATGGACCAGCCACCAACAGAAAAGTCAATCAAGGGTGAGAACTGATGCTGGGGGACATATAATACTCTGCTACTATTTCTACTGTGCCAATATTTTTCTGGTGTGTCGGCCACCACTATAAGAGTATTTCTGTTTTTATCAAATATTCTTAGTACTGGCACATTGCGGTATGAGCCGGACTTAATTGACTCTACATGTTGAGCAGGAAAGTTAAATTTTGTCCTGTCAAAGTAAAAAACAGTAAGAGATCCATCCTGCTCCAATCCTGTGTAGGGAAGCCCAGTAAGCATATCCTTTAAAATTTTATCCTTTAACTTGTATACAACTGGGAACCTTACTGTCATATATAATTCGTCATCTTGGTGATATTCAAACTCTGGACGCTGCAATTCCACCTCATACGGGTTTGATAGGAGTTGATCTAACACTGAGGATAATAATTGCGTATTCCCGGCATTTTCGGGATTCTCATCCATCTTTCGATCCACATCAAAGTCCATTGACCATTCACCTGAATCAAATCGTGAGACCTCCTTTTTTACCCTTTCCCTTTTTCGTGCATTGGCACTCAAAAGAAATTCCATTGATGCCTCTAACTCTGCAATTTGTTGATCCAGGCTAGATGCGACATTTTCGGCCTGTGTTGATGCGGGATGACGTTGTTTTTTTAAAGGCTGTTCAACATACTTAGGATAGGGCGATATTTTTGCCTTTGGCATTTTTGGAAGAAAAGGTTTTATCATATTGAGTATCGATGAGCCAACAGCCTTATTTAAATCGGGAACTTGGGTGTAGACCTCGGTGATCTGAGACTTTGCGAGCTCTTCCCAATTTGCAACATCTACAACCTGAATAGTTACATTTACCTTATCTAGTTGTCGGTTGTATTTACCCAATATTAGAAGATTTCTTGAACCTCGAGGTTGTTTAAGCATTAAAGATCGATCGTTCATTATTGTCTCAAGATCTTCCTTATTCTTAATTCGAACACCGTAGACATTCTTAATTTCTTCTCTTGCCATGTCACTTAATCCTGCTGCAATCCACTCGACCGCAGGATCATTTTGGATGTTATCAAAAGGTAGTAGGTATACGTAAGTGTATGGCTCCTTTCCAAACGAAATAGAAGCGAAAAGTAAAAGACATAGAAATTTATTCATCGGTGCGATTGGTTTCATTGATCCAAATTAGGGTTAATCACAGGTTTAATCCAACCCAAATTAAGCATTGGTTCAGGTCATTCCTTGTTTCATTAGTCTTGCCCAAGAATCACGAAGTGAAACAACTCGTATAAAAACATTTTGACTAACAGATAGTTTCTCATCTTTCTTAAAATACCCTAATCGCTCAAACTGATATGTTTGTGCCCCAGGATCATTTAAACATGGCTCTAGCTTTGCATTTTGGACCATACATGAATCAGAATTAAGTGCATCAAGAAAGTTTCCGCCTTTGTCAGGATCTGACTTTTTAAATAATCGATCATATAATCGAACCTCAGCATCAATGGCATCATTTGCGCTTACCCAGTGTATGGTTCCCTTTACCTTCCTTCCGTCAGGCGCACTTCCGCTCTTGGTATTAGGGTCGTAGGTGCAATGTAGTTCAACAACATTGCCTTCTGAGTCTTTAATTACGTTGGTGCAAGTAATGAAATATGCGTATCTCAGTCTAACCTCTCTGCCTGGTCCTAGTCGAAAGAATTTTCGAGGTGGATCTTCCATAAAATCATTCTTTTCTATATAGATTTCTTTTGAAAACGGAATTTTTCTACTACCTGCGCTGAGATTCTCTGGATTGTTAATTGCATCTAAACTCTCCGTCTCTCCTTCAGGAAAATTTGTTATAACTACTTTCAAAGGGTCGAGAACGGCCATAACACGATTGCTACTTTTATTTAGCTCATCTCTAAGCGAATTTTCAAGCCTAACAACATCAATAATTGAATCGCGCTTAGTGACACCAACTTCTTCGGCAAATTTTCTTATAGATTTAGGAGTGTAGCCTCTTCTTCGAAGTCCTGAAATGGTAGGCATCCTCGGGTCGTCCCACCCATCAACGACCCCTTCATCGACTAATTGTTTTAATTTACGCTTACTAACAACCGTAAAATTGAGATTTAGTCTTGCAAACTCAATCTGTTGTGGATGATAAATGTCTAACTGTTTGAGATACCAATCATATAGAGGTCTGTGATCTTCAAATTCAAGTGTGCAGATAGAGTGTGTAATCCTCTCTATGGAATCTTCAAGCCCATGAGCCCAGTCATACATTGGATATATGCACCATCTGTCTTTAGTCCTATGATGGGATGCATGAAGAATTCTATATATTACAGGATCTCGCATGTTCAAATTAGGATGAGACATATCTATTTTTGCTCTAAGGGTCTTGGCTCCATCTCCAAATTCACCCATTTTCATTCTACCAAACAAATCTAGATTTTCTTCAATACTCCTTCCTCTGAATGGGCTCGCTATGCCAGGGTTTGTAAGCGTACCGCGACATTCTCTTATCTCTTGGCTGGTCTGATCACACACATATGCTTTACCATTTTTTATCAAGGTAATCGCATGAGAATACATCTGCTCAAAATAATCAGATGCAAAATACAAACGATCCTCCCAATCAAACCCCAGCCACTTAACATCTTCAATGATAGATTTTACATATTCATCATCTTCTTTTGTCGGATTTGTATCATCAAAACGAAGGTTACATTTGCCATTATTTTTTTCTGCAATTCCAAAATTCAAGCATATGGATTTGGCATGACCAATATGTAGATATCCATTGGGTTCTGGTGGAAAACGCGTATGCACTCTATTGTCCCATTTCCCTGATTCATTATCTTCATCTATAATACGCTGTATGAAATTTTTTGCTAATATTTTACTTTCACTCATTATTTAAAATTCATTTATTGCATAGTTTATACGCTTCAATGACTCCTCTTTTCCAATTAATTCCATCAGATCAAATAATGATGGTCCCTTCAGGCTACCACAAATTAAAAATCTCATGGGCTGCATGACTTTTCCAACACCAATTCCTCTCTGATTCGTAAAACTCTTAAAATTAGATTCCAATTCGTTTGCCGCCCAACTGTTTATAGAATCTAAATCGTTTTTCAAAGCGATTATTTTTTCGGAAGTATCTTGCTTCCAAACCTTTTTAAGCTGAGTAGGTTCAAAGTTCTTTGGACTACTAAAAAAATATTGTGACTGATCTATAAGATCAGCAAGAGAATTTGATCTAGGCTTTATTAGATCAATTACTTTCAAAAGATAATCTTGACTTTTATACTCACCCCATTCTGGATCAATACTCGCCAATCTATTAAGAACTTTTGCACTATCTTCTTTCATCAAATGCTGCGAGCTAATCCAATTGAATTTCTTCTGATCATAGATAGCGGATTTTTTCTGAACCTTTCTGATATCAAAATTCTTGACCAAGCTACCTAAATCAAATATCTCTTCATCAGTTCCAGGATTCCAGCCTAATAATGCCAAATAGTTTAAAAGAGCATCTGACTGATAGCCCATGCTTTCATATTCGTTAACCCCAGCAGCTCCATGACGCTTACTAAGTCTTTTTTTGTCTTCACCTAAGATCATTGGTAAATGGGCAAATATTGGAACCTTAAATCCCAGAGCATTATAGATAAGTATCTGCTTTGGAGTATTAGAGACATGGTCCTCTCCACGGATGACATGAGTGATTTCCATTAAACGATCATCTACAACATTGGTAAGATTATAAACAGGACTCCCATCAGACCTTGCTATAATAAAATCATCAATCTCATTGTTTTCAACAGATATATTACCGTAAATAAGGTCCTCAAAACTTGTTTTACCATCTTGCGGAGTTTTTAATCGAACTGTAAATGGACTACCTTTTTTGATTTCATTATTTATATCACCAACATCTCTATCCCTCCAAATACCTGGGTAGTGAAATGAGTTAGATTCATTACGAATTTCATCCAGCTCCTTTTTTGAAGCAAAACACTTATATGCCTTGTTATTCTTTAAAAGAGCATCTATGTACGATTTATAAACAGATGTGTTTGAAGATTGATAAACCAGTTCTTCATCCCATTTAAGTCCAAGCCAGTCAAGCGATTGACAGATTTGATCTGTATACTCCTTTTTTGACCTTTCTAGGTCAGTGTCCTCAATCCTAACCAAAAATTTTCCACTTTGACTTTTAGTAAATAGATAGTTATACAATGCTGTCCTAGCTCCTCCAAGATGTAACTGCCCAGTTGGGCTGGGTGCGAATCTGACTCTGGGTTTCATATAAAATGTCGAACTTATTCTCTTTAAATGCCTATTAAATTACCTTTTGATTCAAGAGCAAAAAAGCCCCTTATCAGAGGCTTGGGATGTATTAAAATTGTTGAAGAATAAAAAGTTTGAACTTAGTGCATCAACTTAAAAATAATTAATTAAGGATTCCATTTTCAGTGATAAATCCATCAATAGGTTTGCATACTACTATTGCACGATCTTCTTGGATATTTAGATCCCATAGCATGCTAAGCATAATATACTCTCCTGTTTTTCCATTCTTCCAACGTTGGATATCGCTATATCGCGACTCTGTTATGGTCTTTGATCTTTTTAAGTTTTCTTGAACCCTTCTTACTCGGGCTAGTTCATCAGGATGGATCCACTCTTCCTCATCATAACGACATCCTACTAATTGATCATGTTCGTATCCAAGAATTTCACTCCACATTCCATC
>CENO01121055.1_pt1 | contig 13607 bp, 8 predicted proteins | sample 530271 | NCBI WGS metagenome assembly CENO01 (sample SAMEA2619857, study PRJEB7988) | marine metagenome | biome: marine biome (ENVO:00000447); feature: surface water layer (ENVO:00002042); material: "saline water (ENVO:00002010), including plankton (ENVO:xxxxxxxx)" | depth 5 m | reverse complement strand
ACCCAATACCAAGTAATCCTAAAACGACAAGGACTAATGATAAAATTTTGATATTATTTGAAATAACGTACATATTATTTTTTTTCTAATTCTTCTCTTAGCTTCATTACATATTGTGCTATTTGCCATCTTTCTTCTTCATTGACTTGACCTGCATGAGAACCCATTAAATTGATTCCATACATCAATACGTGGTAAATTGAGCCTTCTGAAATATCACGGTCAGCATAGCTTGGGATTCCTAAAAATTTTTCTCTTTTCATTAAAATACCTTGCCCGTCGCCTTTTGAACCATGACAAACTGAACAATAAATTTCATAAAGTTCTTTACCTACACTCATGTTTTGTTCATTAATATCGAGCGGGGATTTTAAATACAATTTTGCATTTTCATATCCTTCATTAGTATCTTCATACTCATATGGCTGCCAACCCCTGGGTATTGATTTTTCAACCGGTTCTTGGGCTTGTATTCCATTTGGAAAAGCATCAGATTCTTGATATGTTTTATAACCAACTGATTCGTACATATTTGGGAAGTATTGATAATTTGGTTTTGATGGATCAAAGCACGATACGATCATCATTGTTATTAAGACTAAAATAATATGTGACTTTTTTAACTTCATTACTTTAATTATCTAGAACATAGTTGTGCAACTGCTCAAAAGAGATTACACCATTCTTAAATTTTTCTTTTCCACTAACAATTTTTGATTTTATATTTTCTAATTTTTTATTAATTACTTCGTGTTCTGGATGCTTAGAGCTAACAGAATTTTTAGATGAGCTCCAATATTTTCGAAAAATTCTAATTCCTGTATTCTTCGCATACTGTGAACCTCTACCTTTTGTAAACTGGATTCTTAAATTTGAACTTCCATTGGAATACTTTCTTGAATGAAAAACGAATCCAACTGAAACTTGTGATGATTCATTTACCAACTTATTAGACTCAGCAACAGCAGGTTGATGTTCAATTATATCAATATTATGATAATCAGTCTGTTTGATGATAGACATAAGTTTTTTTTGATCCTTGAAAGATGTAATTTGAATTAAGAATTTATCATCTGTTGTCTCAGGTATTGGGTTTTCGGCTTTCTTGAACGGCCACAAACTACTTCTCACATAGAATGTTATAACCATTAAATGACCGGCAAAAAATACTGTTAGCTCAAAAATAACGGGGACAAAGGCCGGTAAATTTTCCATGAAACTAAAGCTTGGTTTTCCTCCAATATTCTGGGGCCAATCAACGATCATGATATAGTTAATCATTAAAATTGCAGTGGTCAAACCAATACAACCGTAAATAAAAGCAGCTATGGCGATTCGAGTTGGTTTTAAATCGAGTGCGTGATCAAGACCGTGCACAGGAAAAGGTGTAAAAACATCCTTTATACTCACTCCACTGGATCTCAAATGCTTGACTGCAGATAATAATTTATCATCGTCATCGTAAATAGCATGTACGTGTTTATTTAACATGATTATCTCTAATTTGTTTATAATTATCTCCAGAAGATTTTAAAATTGTTTTTACTTCAGCTTGTGCAATTACAGGAAATGTTCTTGAATAAAGCAGAAATAAAACAAAGAAAAAACCAATAGTACCAAGAAAAATACCTATATCGACGAATGTTGGTGAAAACATTGTCCATGATGATGGTAAATAATCTCTGTGTAATGATGTTACAATGATTACAAATCTTTCAAACCACATTCCAATATTAACAACAATTGAAATGACAAAAGAAAAAGTAATGCTAGTTCTTAATTTTTTAAACCACATAAATTGTGGTGAAAATACGTTACAGGTCATCATTGCCCAATATGCCCACCAATAGGGACCTGTTGCCCTGTTTAAGAATGCATACTGCTCATATTCAACACCAGAGTACCAGGCAATAAATAATTCTGTGATATAAGCACAACCAACAATGGAACCTGTAATCATGATTACAATATTCATCAATTCAATATGCTGTAGGGTAATATAATCTTCTAGGTTACAAACCTTTCTCATTACAAGAAGTAAGGTCTGAACCATCGCGAATCCAGAAAAGATAGCCCCTGCTACAAAATAGGGTGGAAAAATTGTTGTGTGCCACCCTGGGATCACAGACGTAGCAAAATCAAATGATACAATTGTGTGAACTGAAAGCACTAAGGGTGTTGCTAACCCTGCTAATACTAATGATACTTCTTCAAATCTTTGCCAATCCTTAGCTCTTCCACTCCATCCAAAACTCACAAGACTGTAAATCTTTTTTTGAAATGGCTTAACCGCTCTGTCACGAATCATTGCAAAATCTGGTAATAAACCTGTCCACCAGAAAACTAATGAGACTGTTAAATAAGTTGAAATTGCAAAAACATCCCAGAGTAGAGGCGAATTAAAATTAACCCATAATGAACCAAACGTATTTGGGATTGGTACAATCCAATAAGCAAGCCAAGGTCTACCCATGTGAATCACAGGGAATAAGCCTGCTTGGATTACGGAAAAAATTGTCATGGCTTCAGCAGACCTGTTAATCCCCATTCTCCACTTTTGCCTAAACAAAAGCAGAACAGCGGAGATCAAAGTTCCAGCATGACCGATACCAACCCACCAAACAAAATTCGTAATGTCCCATGCCCAGCCAACTGTTTTATTTAAACCCCATGTACCAATTCCGGTTGATACAGTGTAAATAATACACCCTATCCCCCACATAAAAAGTGTCAACGAAATACCAAAAACTATCCACCATTGTTTATTAGCAGACCCTTCAATGGGACGTGCAACATCAACTGTTATCTGGTGATAAGATTTATTACCAGTGACTAAAGGTTTTCTAATTGGTGCTTCGTAATGAGAACCCATATATTAAGTTTTTTTCATTTTGCCATTATTTCTAACCTTGGTATGATAAAAAACATTTGGTTTTGTACCTACATATTCAAGTAGATGATAAACTCTATCATCTTTACTTCTTTCAAAAACTTCACTTTCTTCGTTATTAATATCTCCAAATTTTAAAGCACCTGTTGAGCATGCAGCAGAGCATGCAACAGCATCATTAAATTCATTTGCATTAGCCTCCCTTCCCTCATTTTTAGCTTTTAAAATTATAGCTTGAGTTGATTGAATACAGAACGAACATTTTTCCATTACTCCTCTTGAACGAACAACCACGTCTGGATTTAAGACCATTTTACCTAGGTCATCATTCATATGGAAATCAAATTCTTCATTATTGTTGTATAAAAACCAGTTAAATCTTCTGACCTTATAAGGGCAGTTGTTTGCACAATATCTTGTTCCTACACATCTGTTATAAGCCATGTGATTTTGCCCCTGTCTTCCATGTGAAGTAGCTGCAACAGGACAAACAGTTTCACAAGGTGCTTGATTACAATGTTGACACATTACAGGCTGAAAAACAACTTGTGGATTTTCATTTGGATCTTCTAATTCTCCAAAAACATTCAATGATTCTGATAATCCATCAATATTCTCTTTGTTTTCTTTATCCTTTTCAAAGGAAACATCAGATGAATAATACCTATCTATCCTTAGCCAATGCATGTCCCTTGATTTTCTTATTTCTCTTTTCCCAACAACAGGCACATTGTTTTCAGCATGACAGGCAATAACACATGCACCGCAACCAGTACATGCGTTCAAATCAACTGATAACTTGAAGTGATGACCAATCGATCGATCGAACTCTTCCCAAATGTTCACCTCCTTTTTGTTAACAGCCGTTTCAATATGATTTTTAGAAACTACAGGAACTGCATTCCAATAATTTTTTGGTTTTGTATTGTATGTTTCAAGAGTGGTTTCTTTGATAATATCTCCTCGACCCATCAAAGTATTTTGTAACTGTACACATGCAAATTCATGAATTTCATAAACCGGCTTAAGGCTTACAAATTGAAGCTTCGAAAAATTATTATACAATCTAAAAGCATTTTGACCTGTCCTCATTTCACTTTTTAGCCCTTGAGTCCGACCGTAACCAAATGATACCCCAACGGTTCCCTTGGCTTGTCCAGGTTGAATAACAACTGGAATTTTTATCTCAGTTTCCCCACAACTGACCAATGCATAATTGCTATTTAAAGCACCATCCGATTCGTTGTAATTCTTTAATCCAATGTTATCAGCATCAAACTTAGATACTGTTAAATAATTGTCCCATGAAACTCTGGAAATTGGATCTGGAAATTCTTGAAGCCAAGGATTATTTGCCTGCTGACCATCGCCCATTCCTGATTTTGAGTAGATGATTAATTCAAAGCCATCTGGGTTATCGGAAATCAGACCTTTGATATTTGTAGAAAAATTCAAATTATTGTTTGGCTTAAGCTGAATTTTATTATCATTTGAATAAACTCCATCGTGTAGAACTTTATTCCATATAATTCCATTCTTTAAAATATTTGATTCCCAATTGGTTCTAATTTCATCATAATACGAATTTTCAGAGCCTGACCATTTCATCAAACATTCTTCAAATTGTCGAGTGTCAAAAAGTGGTTTTATGGTTGGTTGACATAAACTATATTCACCATTTATAAATTCAAAATCACCCCAAGACTCAAGATAATGAGGACATGCAGCAACATACTTTGATTCAGCAGATGTCTCATCCATTTTCATTGAAAAGTTCACCGAAAAATCAATATTAGATAACAATGATTTAAAGTCCATCGTGTCTGGTAGAGAGTAAACTGGATTAACACCACTCATTATGATTCCACCGAGTACACCATTTTCGTAATCTTTTATAATATTATTAAGCTTTTTATCATCACCTTTTCTAAGTAAAGAAACCTTGGTCCTACTTTTTACTTCACTTTTTAGAATTTCATTTATTCTAAAAGAAATTATTTGAGAGTCGATATCATCGTGACCACAGAGCACAACAGAACTTTTACCATTAGAAACCAATTCATCAATCAAAAGATCTAACTTTTGTTTCAATGAGTCTTCAAGATCAGGAACAGAAAAACTCTTGGATTCTAACTTGTTGTATATATAAGCTAAAACGTGTTTTTGTTTGGTAGGTTTCAAAGGGATTCTGACATCGGCGTTTGATCCTGTAATAGACATATTAGACTCAATCTGAATATGTCTTGACATTTTAGCTTTTCCATTATTTTTCCTCGGAACTCTGTTTTTTACGTAATCTTTATCGTGGCTTGAACCCATCCAGTCTCCAAGAAAATCCGCTCCTAAGGATAAAATAAAGTTAGCTTTATCAAGATTGTAAAAGGGAAGTGCTCTTGCTCCATACATAATTTCATGCGCATCTAGCACTGCTGATTCAGAAACCGCATCGTACTCAATGTGTTTTACATTTTTGAATTTTTTAGTAAAAGATTCGATTATTTTTTTTGATGTCGGACTTACAATTGTATTAGTGAGGAGGTAGACATTCTTACCAGCATCCTCTGATTTTTTTAAATGTGAAACAAGTTGAGCATCCAAGTTTTGCCAAGAAATATCTTCACCATTGAAAACTGGACCTTGAACCCTTCCACTATCATACATCGTTAACACTGATGAATGAACTCTTGCATTCCCAAATCCATGATATTTAGATAATTTATTACTTTCAATTTTAATCGGTCTTCCTTCACGTGTTTTAACCAAAATATTGGCAGCATCATAACCATCGAACATTGTGGTTGCATAATAGTTTGCAATTCCGGGCCTAATTCTCTCAGGTTGAATAACGTATGGCACAGATCTGTGAACCGGGCCTTCACAACTTGCTAGTATTGCTGCAGATGTACTAAAGCCAAGATATTTAAGAAAATCTCTTCTGTTTGTAGAACTTTGTACGAGTTCATCGCTCATTTCTAAGTCGATTGGAAGCTTTTCTTGAAACTCATTATGCTTTAAGTCAGTGATATCTACGCTATTAGATAACTCAACTTCACTTTTCCAATATTTTTTTTCTCTACTCATTTAAAATTAATAATGACACTTGCCACATTCCAGTCCTCCCATTTGTGCAATGGTTAACTTTTCGACACCATATTTTTTTGATAACTCTTCATGAATCTTAGTGTAATAATCATTGTCTTTAACTTTCACTTCAGACTCTCTATGACAGTTTATACACCAACCCATTGTTAATGAAGAATGCTGATAAGCAATTTCCATTTCTTCAACAGGACCATGACATGTCTGACACTCAATTCCTGCAACATTAACATGCTGAGAGTGGTTGAAATAAACATGATCAGGAAGATTATGAATTCTCACCCATTTCACCGGTTCAGTCTCCCCGGTATACTGTCTGGCTTCTTCATCCCATCCAACAGCTTTATATAATTTTTTTATCTCGTTGGTATAAAACTCTTTTGTATATCCCTTTTCTAAATCCTCATCTCCATTATACTCTGCAATATTTTCATGGCAATTCATACAAACATTCAATGATGGAATACCAGAATGCTTGGAAACTCTTGCTGAAGAATGACAATATTGACAATCAATTTCATTAGCACCTGAATGTATTTTGTGTGAATAGTGTATGGGTTGCACAGGCATGTAACCTTGGTCAACTCCAATTTGCATCAGCCAGCCATAAGCAAAATAGGCACTAGATAAAAGAAGAAAAACAACGCTTGAAAAAACGAGAAATTGATTTTTCAAGAAAAGTTTCCAGACTGGTTCTGAGAAAATTTTAGTTTCCTTTTTCTCTATATGAATTCCATTGTTGGCAGCAATTGCTCTAAGGGTTTTATTAACTAAAAACAACATAACAATCAGGACAACCAGCACAATAACAAGAACTACAAGAACTATATCCTGAGAAACAGAACTATTAGTGCCGGTAGCCTGAGGGGCCGCAGCGCTGGCTACCACAGCAACTGGTTCGGGTACATAATCAGTGTATGCTAGTATGTTGTCAATATCCTCATTGGAGAGTTGAGGAAAAGCATTCATTGCAGCCTTATTCCATTCCTCCCAAATTGCAACGGCTCTTTCATCACCGGATTTGATCATGGCTGAACTGTTTTTAATCCAAGTGTATAGCCACTCTCTTTCATATTTTTCAGAGACTCCAGCTAAAGCTGGACCAATAAGATTTTTGTTTAATTTATGGCAAGCAGCGCAATTCGCATTAAATAAAGATTTTCCTTTTGAGATGTCAACATCTTGAGAATGAGCACTTAACAAGAAAAAAAACAGTAGAAAAAAAGCAGCAAGATTTTTTATAACATTTTTAACAGAAAGAACGTTATTTTTACCTTTATAATTGTTGTAGTTTCTAGCTTTCAAAAATTAAAAAAAAAGGTTAATTTTTTAATCGCATAAAGATACTAAACAAATTATAATTTGAGAAAAAAAACCAGATATAATTTTTGCTAAATTTGTTTAAGCTAAATAGATATGTAATGCACAAAATAATGTATACGATTTTACTGTTAATCAGCACTTTAAGTTTTTGCCAAAACAATAACATTGAAATAAGTAAAAGCAAAGTTTTTAAAAACCTGATGAATTTACATAAGATTGCTAGTGAAGAAAAGCACAATATTGACTACTATTCAGTTCAAATTTATAATGGAAACTACAAGGATGCTGATTCTATTTATAATTTTTCTCAGAAACTATTTATATCAGACTCAATTTTTATATTTTATGAAACACCAAACTATAAAGTCCAGGTGGGAAAGTTTTGGGATAAGATGAAAGCACAAAAAAAACTTAGAGAAATTCAAAAGAAATTTAAATCTGCTTTTATTTTAAAACCAAAAGGAGTTTAATTACTTACAGTTTTTTTAACCTGTAATTCCGTGAAGAATTCCAGATTATCTCCGATTTTGATATCATTATAATTTTTTAATTGTAGACCACAGTCATAGCCCTTTGAAACTTCTTTTACGTCATCTTGAAACCTTTTTAAAGAGGATAAAGTGGTTGTTAAAATTACGATACCATCTCTAATTAGTCTTACATTAGATTTTCTAAATATTTTTCCGCTTGTAACCATACAACCAGCAATTGTTCCAATTTTTGAAATTTTAAATGTTTCTCTGATTTCAGCTTGACCAGTAATTTCTTCTTTAACCTCGGGGGATAACATACCCTCAATTGCATCTTTAAGATCATTAATGGCATCATAAATAATGGAATAATTTCTTATATCAACTTCTTCCTTTTCAGAAATTATCCTTGCATTTCCAGTGGGTCTTACATTAAAACCAACAATAATTGCTTCAGATGCAGAGGCTAGTAAAACATCTGACTCAGTTATGGCTCCAACTGCTTTGTGAACAATATTAATTTGTATTTCATCACTAGAAAGTTTTTGAAAAGAATCAGAAAGTGCTTCTACAGAACCATCCACATCTCCTTTAAGGATAATATTTAACTCTTTAAAATCTCCAATTGCAATTCTTCTTCCAATCTCATCTAAAGTTAACTGTTTTTGAGTCCTGACGCTTTGTTCTCTGACCAGCTGAGTTCGTTTTGATGCAATTGTTTTTGCTTCTTTTTCATCACTAAAAACATTAAACTTATCGCCAGCTTGTGGTGCTCCATCTAGACCAAGAACAGCGACTGGTGTTGAAGGTGGTGCTTCATTTATTTGATTTCCTCTTTCGTCATACAAAGCCTTAACTTTACCGCTATATTTCCCAGCCAAAACATAATCTCCAATTTTTAGAGTTCCTGACTGGACAAGTAATGTTGAGATATATCCCTTTCCTTTATCTAATCTTGCCTCAATGACTGAACCAGTTGATAATTTGTTAGGATTAGCTTTAAGTTCTAAAAGCTCAGCCTCTAACAGAATTTTGTCTAAGAGTTCTTCAATTCCAACACCCTTTAGAGCAGATATATCTTGACTTTGAATATTTCCACCCCAATCTTCAACCAGAAGATTCATTCCTGAAAGCTTTTCTTTAATTTTTTCAGGATTAGATACATCCCTGTCAATTTTATTGATTGCTATTATTATTGGAACTCCTGCAGCTTGAGCATGACTGATGGCTTCTTTTGTTTGTGGCTGTATATCATCATCTGCAGCAATTACTATAACAACGATATCAGTTAATTGAGTTCCCCTAGCTCGCATTGCAGTAAATGCCTCGTGACCAGGTGTGTCTAAAAATGTGATTTTTTTTCCACTTTTTAAATTAACAATGTATGCTCCAATGTGTTGTGTAATTCCTCCAGACTCACCAGCAACAACATTTTCCTTTCTAATGTAATCTAAAAGTGAGGTTTTACCATGATCTACATGACCCATTATTGTAACAATTGGAGGTCTTATTTCTAAATTTTCAGGAACATCCTCATCTTTTTCTTTAATTGCTTCCTCAATTTCAGCTGTTACAAAATCTACATCATAACCAAACTCGTCTGCAACAACCGTAAGTGTTTCAGCATCTAGTCTTTGATTCATAGTAACCATTATACCCAATGTCATACATGTTGATATAATATCATTAGATGAGACATTCATCATAGTTGCAATTTCACCAACGGTGATAAATTCCGTCACCTTTATAGATTTTTTATCAGAATTGACTTTCTCAAGATCGTCTTCACTTCTTTTTTTATGAATATCTCTTTTCTCTTTTCTATATTTCGATGCTCTGGATTTTGAGGAAGTTTGTAGCTTCTCAAGTGTTTCTTTAATTTGTTTTTGAACAATATCATCTGAAGGTGTTGTAACATCTCTTGTTTGCCTTTTGAGCCTGTCTTTATTTTCAAAGTTTTGATTGTTATTTGAAATAATATCTTTAGCAATTCTTCTTCTTTTTCTTTTGGATTTAACTAAATTATTATCTGTTTTTTTAATCTTATCGAGATCTATTTTTTCACCTGTCTTTTTTAATCCTGATAATTTTTCAAACTTGGTTTGAATTTTAAAATCATCTTTTTGAACGATCTTCTCATCAATTTTTTTCTTATCATTTTCAAGTGCTGAGTTTTGATCAGGTTGCGGTTTTTCCTTTTTTTTATTTAGGTTTATCTCACCGACTTTTTTAAACTTAGGTATTGAAGAACTGGAAGTTATAACTTGATTTTTTTCTTTTTCGAATTGTTCTTTTTCAAATTTAATTCTTAGCTCCTCTATTTCTTTTTTCTTTTCTTCACTTAAATCATGTGATTCTACCTTACTAGATCTGTCTGAACTAAATTCTTGAGACAATAAAGAGTATTGCTCATCAGAAATTTTTGAAGTAGGTCTAGCATCTATTTCATGACCTTTAGATGATAAAAATTCAACAACACGCTCTAATGAAATATTAAATTCCCTAATAACTTTATTTAATCTAACGCTATTTTCTCCCACTATTTAATTTCTAATTATCTTCAAACTCTTCGCTTAAAATTTTTCTTACATCAGCTATTGTTTCTTCCTCTAGATCGGTTCTTTTTGCTAAATCTTCCACATCGTGTTCTAATATACTTTTTGCAGTGTCTAAGCCTACCTTTTTAAATTCATCTATTATCCATGAATCAATTTCATCTGAAAATTCAGTTAATTCAACATCTTCTTCTGATCCCTCTCTAAACACATCAATTTCAAATCCAGTTAGCTGACCTGCCAACTTAATATTGTATCCACCCCTCCCAATTGCTTTGGAAACCTGGTCTGCATCTAATATAACTTGAACGGTTTTATTTTCTTCATCAATTTTCAGGGTGGTAATTTTAGCTGGACTAAGTGCCCTCGTAATATAAAGTTGAGTATTATTTGTATAATTAACAACGTCAATATTTTCGTTACCAAGCTCTCTTACAATACCATGAATTCTTGAGCCTTTCATACCAACACATGCACCTACTGGGTCGATTCTATCATCATAAGAATCAACAGCAACTTTGGCCTTTTCTCCGGGTACTCTTACAACTTTTTTAACATTAATTAAACCATCAAATACCTCAGGAATATCTTGTTCAAATAATTTTTCAAGAAATTTAGGAGATGTTCTTGACATTATAATGACAGTTTTTGTTCCCTTAAGTTCTACAAGCTCAATAATTCCTCTGACTGTATCTCCTTTTCGGTAAAAATCTGACGGAATCTGTCTATCTTTTGGCATAATAATTTCGTTACCGTCATCATCGATTAGTATAACTACATTATGTCTTATGTGGTGAACTTCAGCAGAGTATATTTCCCCAACCATTTCAACAAATTGCTTGTAAACTATAGCGTTATCATGCTCATGAATTTTAGCAACTAAATTTTGCCTAAGTGAAAGAACCACTCTTCTTCCCAGGTTAATTAATTTTACTTCTTCAGAAACATCCTCCCCAACTTCAAAATCAGGTTCTATCTTCCTTGCATCAGTTAAAGAAATTTGGCTATTTTCGTCCTCAACCTCTGAATCTTTAACGACAACTCTATTTCTCCAAATTTCTAAGTCTCCCTTATCTGGATTAATAATAATATCAAAATTTTCATCGTCACCAAATTTTCTCTTTAGGGTATTCCTAAAAACCTCCTCAAGAATTGACATAAGAGTCACTCTGTCGATTAGTTTCTCGTCTTTAAATTCTGAAAAAGATTCTATTAAAGATAAATTATCCATATCAATTTAATTTAAGTATATGTAATAAATAAGGGGACAATGTCCCCTCATATTTTCAAACTGCTGTGCAAATATAAAAAAATACAACAATAGTTGGCCTACTAGGGATCGAACCTAGACTCTTCTGGACCAAAACCAGACGTGTTGCCAGTTACACCATAGGCCAATTGGATGTCAAATTTAATAAAACTTCGTGCTTGCACAAACTAATTTTGTTTAATTCCAAATTAATTTCTTATGCTTATTTTCGTGTTTTAAATGAGAAAAATTAATTACAGTTCAGCTAATACAATTTTAGGAATTATTGTATCAATTTTTTCATTTGTAGTTTTCTCATTGACAGTAGAACCAACTGCAAGTTATTGGGACTGTGCGGAATACATTTCAACTTCAGCTAAATTACAAGTAGGTCATCCCCCTGGAGCTCCACTTTTTCAAATGCTCGGAGCCATTTTCTCAACTTTTGCTTTAGAATCTGACCAAATTGCGTTTGCTGTAAATATGATGTCTGTCTCCTCAAGTGCATTAACAATTTTATTCTTGTTTTGGTCTATTTCACATTTGGTAAAACAAATTGTTTCCAAAAATCAAAATATTTCATTGACCGAAAGTTTTAAAATATTTGGAAGTTCATCTTTAGGTGCTTTAACTTTTACCTTTACAGACAGTTTTTGGTATAATGCCGTTGAAGCTGAAGTTTATGCAATGGCATCATTAATACTATCATTGCTTTTTTGGTTAGGGTTAAAATGGACTGAAGATTTAGACAAACCAAGAGGAGATAAGTGGTTAATTTTAATATCTTTTGTAATAGGACTATCATTTGGTGTCCACTTTATGGGCCTTCTTGCAATACCTGCTGTTGGTTTACTTTATTATTTTAAAAAGTATGACTTTAATCTAAAGTCATTTTTACTGGCCAATATAATTTCAATTTCAATTTTACTTTTCATATTCAAACTGTTGCTTCCTACAACACTTTCAATCTTTGGATATGTTGAGGTTTTTTTCGTAAATGAAATAGGGCTTCCTTTCAATTATGGAACTATTTTTTCGGCAATCCTATTGATACTTACAGTTTATTATTTATTAAATAAAAGTTTTAAGAAAAATAACTATATACTAAATACCATTACACTTTGTATAACATTTATATTTATTGGTTTTTCATCATGGTTAATGATACCCATAAGATCAAATGCAAACACAGTTATTAATGAAAATGCTCCTTCTGACGCCAGATCTCTTTTAGCATATTATAATTTAGAACAATACCCAGACACATACCTATTTAGAGGACCAATGTATTCTGATATTTATTCGGGTCAAGATGAAGACGAGCCCTACAAAGATGATAAGCCAAAGTATGAGCGTGATTACAAAAAAAATAAATACGTGATTGTTAATGACTGGAAAAAAGGAAAGCTAAATAATAACAAAAAACATGTAGGTTTTTTCCCAAGAATGTGGAGTTCGGAAAACGCCGTGAATTACCTTGATTTTACTGGCTTTTTAGATTTCTCAATTAAGAATGAATTTAAAGATCAAGATCAACTCATTGAGTTAGTCAATCAATTTAAATCAAGTGTTGATTCAAATGATATTACATCTGAGGAATATCATCAATTTTTAAGTACTTATGGATCTTATCTTGATATTAACAAACCATCTTTGATTGCCAACTTAAAATATTTTTTATTCTTTCAGGTGAACAAAATGTACGTTAGATACTTTTTGTGGAATTTTGCTGGACGTCAAAACGATATTCAATGGAGAGGGGGTACGGAAAATGGTAATTGGCTTAGTGGAGTAGATTTCATTGATGAATATCGACTAGGTCCTCAAAAAAATTTACCAACAGATTTTAGTGAAAATAAAGCTAGAAATAAGTATTATTTTATTCCATTAATTTTAGGATTAGTTGGCTTAATGCTTTTGTATAAAAAAGATGTCAAAAATTTTTGGCCATTATTTGTTTTGTTTCTTTTCACAGGACTTGCTCTTAAGTTTTACCTCAATGAAAGAATTTATGAGCCAAG
>CENO01079599.1_pt1 | contig 13612 bp, 16 predicted proteins | sample 530271 | NCBI WGS metagenome assembly CENO01 (sample SAMEA2619857, study PRJEB7988) | marine metagenome | biome: marine biome (ENVO:00000447); feature: surface water layer (ENVO:00002042); material: "saline water (ENVO:00002010), including plankton (ENVO:xxxxxxxx)" | depth 5 m | reverse complement strand
GACCAGGTCCTCCCCATCGATGAGGTTGGTTATTGAGGGATCGGACCTGCATGTCTCGAGCAGGTTCACGCCCTTCTCCAATGAGGTCATAGAAGCGGTCCTGAGGGCTTCATGGGCCTCATCCCTGTGCATCCCCTCGTCGACAAGGGCAAGCATCACCTTCTCTGCCATGACGAGGCCGTTCTGGGATTCTATGTTGGCGAGCATGTTGGCCTTGTTCACAACACAACGGGCCATCACGGTGTTGCACTTCCAGAGTATGTCATCCAAGAGCACCATCGAGTGGGAGAGGGTGAACCTCTCCGATGATGAGTTCGCGAGGTCCCGCTCATGCCAGAGGAGGGCGTTCTCGTAGGATGGGATGATCATTGAGCGGACGATTCTCGCAAGGCCGCAGGCATTCTCCGCGGTAATGGGGTTCCTCTTGTGGGCCATGGTCGATGAGCCGACCTGCTTCTCGACGTCGAACCACTCCGACACCTCAGAGATCTCGGATCTCTGAAGGTTCCTGATCTCCTGCAGTAGCTTTTCCACGCTCGTGGATGTGTTTGCCATCCAGGATACCCATTCGATGTACCTGTCACGCCCAACCACCTGCGTCGTTGCGACTGGGACTGTAAGCCCCAAGCTGGTCAGAATGATTCTCTGGAGCTCGAGGGCCCCCTCTCCCTGAGCCGCCCCTGTGCCGACGGCTCCCAGGAATTTGCCTGCGATGACCCTCCCCTCGATCTCCCGGAGCCTTTCCAAGTGGCGGGCGAACTCATCGAGGAAGACCGCTATCTTCAGACCGAAGGTAATCGGGACGGCGGCTTGTCCGTGGGTTCTGCCGAGCATGACCGTGTCCCTCTCCCTCTCAGCCAAGTCCGCCAGCGTTTGGATGACGGCACTGAGCGCCTCTTTCTGCAATACAATCGAGTCCCGGATCTGCAGGGCAACTGCTGTGTCCACGATGTCATTGGAGGTCGCCCCTAAGTGGATGCACCAAGCAGCTTCACCGGCCTGTTCCGCCATTGCTTTCGTCAGGGCCATGATGTCGTGACGGGTCTCCCTCTCTATCTCGTCCACCCTGTCCGCAGTGACTATCTCCGGAGATGATATCCTGCCGATTATCTCATCATGCTCTTCGCTGACCCTGCCCATCTCCATGTGAGCCGACACCAGGGCCCTCTCCACGGCCAACTGCCTGGAGTGACGCCCATCGCGGGACCAAATTGCCTTGGCCTCATTCCTGCCATATCTGTAGTCCAGCGGCGATACTGACACAGCCAACCGGTGGAGCAGGGGCTCTTGAGGCTATTTATCCGATGATGTGGATGGTCCGGCCTCAGATATCGAGAGCATCCCCCGACTACCCTCCCAGATAACCTCCCCCATGACGTGGATTGGGTATCGGAAGCAAGGTCCGTCGAGCACGATCGTCTCGTACTCCCCGCCCTCTCCATCAACATGGAACCTGTGGGAAGCCGAAAGCGCAATCAGTTCCCCCAAGGACCTCTCGTCGATCACCCGGCCGACCCAATCCTCCCCAAGCCCACCAGATGACACGGATGTGATCTTCAAACTGAATCCATGTGCGACGAGGTCCCTCATGTGGGACTCGGAATCATGGTGCCAGAGCGGCGTGTGTATTGACACCCCAAGTCTGTGGGCCATACGCTCGATTCGGGTTTTCTGGTAGTCCGACCTTATCGCGCCCACAACAAGCGAATCCCATTCGCCCGGAATCTCAGAGGTGTAGTTCGGTGGAATCAATCCCCTCTTTTCGAACCAAGACTCGACGCTCTTGGGCCTCTCACCCGATCTCAAACCACCTTCCAACTCCCTGACCTCCTGCTCTCGCTCGCCGTGTCCGACTATCGGCATCCATGGCACCCCCATCGCCTGGCTTTGGTGTCCTGACACCCAAGAGGAGTCCATTTGGAACATCATCGAGTCATCTGAGTCAACAAGTATCGTTGCCATGGCCACGATCTCCCAACCCTTCATCTGGGCCCACCACGCGGCGTATGTGGAATCCTTGCCACCCGAGTGGAGGACAACGACTCGCCTCGGCCCTCCGACGGCACGATGTACTGGCATGGTGCTTCTGACAACCAAGATTGATAAGAGGGCTTCCGGGGTCCTTCATCACAATGCAACCCAGTGGAAGAGGATATGATCACGGAGTTTCGACCTTCTCGCCCGACGGAAGACTGTACCAAGTCGAATATGCCAGGGAATCTGTGAAGAGGGGGACAACAACCGTCGGTCTGAAGTACAAGGAAGGCGTGATTCTGATCGTAGACAAGAGAATCTCCAGCAAGCTGATCATCATCGACTCCATCGAGAAGATGTACAAGATCGACGACCACATCGGGTTCACGACCTCGGGCCTCATCGCCGATGCCAGGCAGCTAGTCGACAGGGCCAGGGTCCAATGCCAGATGAACAAGATGACCTATGGGGACGCGATCCCAGTCACGACCCTTGTGAAGAAGATGTGCGACCACAAGCAGTCCTTCACCCAATACGGCGGCGCGCGGCCATACGGGACTGCGCTCCTCATCGCTGGTGTCGACACAGACGGCATCCACCTCTTCGAGACAGACCCATCCGGGGCCTACCAATCCTACCACGCCGGGGCCATCGGCAGGGGGCGATCAGAGGTTATCGAGTACTTCGAGGAGAACTGGAAGCCCGGACTCACACTCAACGCTGCCGTCAAAATGGGCCTTACCGCCTTGAAGGGTACGCTCGACGATGATCTGAACAAGGACGCCGTCGAGATCGCCTACGTCGATGAGGGCGGCTACACGAAGCTCGACAGGGAAGCGACAGAGTCCCACATCAAGAAGGTCTGATCTCCGGCAGACATATGCACGAAGCCCGTCATGGGAGGCCATGGTCAGCCTAGACGACGCCGTCGTCGCACGACTAGAGAGGTCTGGCTCGAGGTTTGAGATCCTAGTGGACCCAGACCTAGCGCAAGAATGGAAGAGGGACCCCGAAGGCACCGAGATGGAGGATGTTCTCGCGGTCGAGGAGATATGGGCCGACTCTCGGCAGGGCGACCGGCCGAACGAGGCCGACCTGTTGAAGGCATTCGAGACGAGCGAGGTCTTCGCTTGCGCCGCTATGATCCTTGAGAAGGGCACCATACAACTCACCACACAGCAAAGAAAGGCCATGACTGAGGAGAAGAGGAAGAAGATAGTCCATGCGATAGCGAGCACCGCCACGGACCCGAGGACCAAGTCCCCACACCCGAGGACAAGGATAGAGAACGCCTTGGAGGAGTCCAGGTTCTCCGTGGACCCGTTCCTATCCGTCGAGAGGCAGGTCGAGGACGCCATCAAGGTCCTCAAACCTCTGATTCCCCTCCAGTTCGTGACGGTGAAAATGGCCTTCCGAATTCCCGGATCTGACTACGGGGGGGTCCTGGGCGTCCTCAGGGACCTCGTCGAGAAGGAAGAGTGGCTATCCAATGGGGATTGGGCCTGTGTCATCACCTGTCCGGGGGGCATGAAACACGACCTGATCGACCAAGTCATGAAGAAGTGCAGCCGCGCAGAGGTCAGGGAACTCGATCGGTAGGGAATTGGCCCTACCCAAGTGAATGGTTATGAGGGGTAGGACGGTCGCCGGGCCGATAGACATGACAGGAGGACGAGGTGCGGGGCGCCCGCACGGAGGCCGAGAGTCCATGCTCGTCGCACCTGGCGACGACCTGGGAAGCTCGAGCGACCTTGACCCCGGTCACGGCGTGATAGTCGTCGATGGCAGGCTCAAGGCAGTGAAACAAGGAAGAACGATGAACGATGGCAAACAGATCGGAATACAACCGAGGAGGACGGCATACGTCCCCCGACCGAGCGACCTAGTCATCGGATACGTGGAGGGGATGACCAATAACATCTGGTTCATCGACATAGGTGCCCCATTCAACGCGATACTACCACTCTCTTTGGGGCCTGCAAAGGGGTCCTTCGGGGGCCTCCGCTCCGTTCTAGACGTCGGGGATGCCATACTCTGCAGGATACAGGAGGTTGAGGAGAACCACTCATCGGTTGCCACCATGAAGGGCATGGGGCTCAGGAAGCTCAAGTCCGGCAGCGTCGAGTCGGTCGACCCCCACCTACTTGGTAGGGTCATCGGGTCCAAGGGCTCGAACCTCGCGACCCTAAAGGAAGAGACAGATACTCGGATCACAGTCACAGACAACGGCAGGATATGGATCGACGGGGACGTCGAGGGCATCGTAGCCGCTAGGGAAAAACTACTCGAATTGATGGAGGCCGCCAAGGTCTCCGAATACAGAGGTGATGAATGATGGGTGGATACGGCGACGTGCAGATGATTGATGAGAACGGATTGAGGATGGATGGCAGGAAGCCCGAGGACTGTCGCCCGATAGAGATAGAGACGGGAGTCATACCCGTGGCCGACGGCTCTGCCAGGGTCATCTGGGGCAAGAACGAGGTCATCGCCGCGGTCTACGGGCCGATGGAGGCCCACCCAAGGAAGATCCAGAGACAGGACAGGGCTGTGCTGGACGTCAGGTACAACATGGCTCCCTTCAGCACCTCCGACAGAATCAGGCCCGGCTTCAACAGGCGAAGCCGAGAGATAAGCAAGGTCACGGCCGAGGCCCTCGAGAGCGTCGTCCTTCTGGAACTGTACCCCCGCTCGAAGATCAGGGTGGAGATTGAGATCATCTGTGCGGAGGCAGGTACCCGGTGTGCCGGGATAACCGCGGCCTCCGTGGCCCTCGCCCACGCTGGCATACCGATGACGGACCTCGTGGTCTCAGTCGCGTCCGGCAAGGTCAACGACATCGTTGTCTGCGACCTGAACAAGGAGGAGGACAACTACGGGGAGGCGGACCTTCCGATGGGTATCCTACCGAACACCGGGGAGCTCGTGTTCCTCCAGATGGACGGGGACCTCTCACAGGAGGAATTCAAAACCGCATGGGACTACAACATGGAGGCAGCGTCCAAGATCCACGAGGAGATGGCGAGGGCACTCAAGGGGGGTGATGCCTGATGTCGATACCACTCGTCCCCGAGCTCCTCAGGAGCCACCTGGAGAAGCTCGCAGCCGCTGACGCTAGGATAGACGGCAGAGGTAGGTTCGAACCAAGGGAGACGACCCTCGAGACTGGCATCCTAGGCAACGCCGAGGGATCCGCGCGGGTCCAGATGGGCAACACAATCGTGCTCGCCGGGGTCAAGTTCCAACTCATGACGCCGTACCCAGACAGACCAACCCAAGGCGGCCTCATGTGCAGCGCCGAGGTACGGCCAGTCGCAGGCAGGGGCTGGGAGGCCGGCCCCCCAAGCGCAGAGTCGATCGAGCTCGGGAGAGTCGTCGACCGCGGCATTAGGGAATCGGGGTGCATCGACGTCGATGAGCTCTGCATAATCCCGGGCGAGAGGGCATGGCAGGTCATACTGGACCTCTTCGCAGTCTCAGACGACGGGAACCTCTTCGACGCCTTCGCCCTCGCTGGGATAGCCGCATTGAGGACGGCCGTGGTCCCCGCCGAGCGGTTCGAGGTCGGGGAGGACTACCCGCTACCAGTCTCGAAGACCCCCATCATGTGCTCCTACCACAAGGTCGGCGGCAGGTACGTCCTCGACGCCGACAAGCGCGAGGAGACCGGTGGGGACGAGAGGATCCACATCACGCTCGGCGACGACGGGCACGTCCACTCGCTTCAGAAGGGTCTAAAGGGAATCTTCTCGGCGGCCGAATTCGACGAGATCATGGAACACGCACTCACGAGGTGCGCTGAGCTCCGCGAACTCGTCGACAACGCGACAAAGGAGTGATCACATGGCAAAGAGGACCCAGAAGGCAGGCGCATCGGCCAAATACGGGCCAAGGTACGGTGTCAGCGTAAGGCGCCGCGCGGCTTCGGTCCTCAAGAAGAGGAGCAGGAAGTTCACCTGCCCCAGCTGCCAGTACCAGAAGGTCTCGAGGACCGTCGCAGGCATCTGGGAGTGCTCCAAGTGCGGCCACAAGTTCACGGGTGGCTACTGGGAGCCCTTCACGAGGGCGACCGAGGCGAACAACCGAATCATCAGAAGGGGCAAGGAGGGCGCCACCTCCACGGACCTCGCGGTCATCGCCCAGCAAGCGGCCCTCGATTACGAGCGACGCGTCGCGGAGGGCGAGGCCAGTGCAACCAGCGAAGAAGAGTGACCCAGTCACCATCACCGTCACCGTCAAGGCAGACACCCGCCTGTCAGCAGCCTTGGAGACAGAGGTGGCGACGACCCTAACCGACGACGGATTCGAGTTCTCGATCGCCGCGGAGAGCATCAGCGACGCAAGGGCAAGGGCCAACACGGTCCTACGAAGCCTGATCGCAGCCCACAACGCTGGAGAGGCCATAGGGGCGTGGAATTGATGTCGGACGAGGTGCAGCTGATCCAGAGGATCGTCCAGGACCTCAACAACGTCAGGACGCAGCTGCAGACCTCTCGCTCGCAGATAGGGGAAATCACCACGACACTCGAGATCCTCGCCGACCAACCCGACGAGCACGCCGTCTACAGGGCTGTCGGACCCCTCCTGCTGGAGGTACCAGACAGGGACGACCTGAAGGCCTCCCTCACCAGCACACTCGACGCGTTGAAGGAGCACTCCGTCAAGCTGGATGCGCTGGAGAAGCAACTGGTCGCCGACTACGAGCGCATCTCCGCGCAGATCGAGTCGTCATAGAGGGTCTCGGATGGTCCAGGATGGCATCGGCCCCCATTTCCTCGGGTGGCTCGACTCCCTCGGTGACGGCGCGATTGCCGTCATCGCCCACAGGAACGGCGACATGGACACGATCGCATCCGCGACGGTGCTCGCATCGATGATCGGGCCCCGCGCTAGGGCGACGGGAATCCACGTCGACAAGACCTCATCCAGGATGCTGGCGAGGACTGGGATGGCGTTCAGGAGGATGGACCCAAGCAGGCCCACACTCCCGAGATCACTCTCCGGGATCGTCGCCGTTGATGCGGGGGGGCCATCACAACTGGGCATCGTCATTCCAGGGGACGTGCCATTGTTCGTCGTCGATCACCATGCGAACTCTTCCGACCAGTGGCCGGACCACGCCATCGCCCCAGACAGCACGGCCTCGTCCACGTGTGAGATGGTTCTCGACATCCTCCTGTCGGGGTCTGGCACATTGAGGTCAGAATGGGCGGAGATGCTGTATGCCGGGATCGTTACCGACACAGGCAGGTTCAGGCATGGCTCCTCAAGTGGCCTCAGGGCCGCGGGCAGGCTCATGGGTGCCTCGGACATCGACACCGACGACATACTCACCACCATCGAAGGTAGTGGCATGCCCGTAGACCAAAGGAAGAGGATCCTCAGGTCTATGACTGGCATGGAGATCCACCACTGCGGGGGATTGCTCGTCACGACCACGAAGGGCGGTAGCCACGAGTCCAGGATAGCGAGCTCCATGGTCGGCTCGGGCGCGGACGCGTCGGTCGTCTCGAAGGCCCTTGATGACGGTCGCCTGAGAATAACCTCACGAGCATCGCAGGCCGCGGTCCGAGCCGGTGTGGACCTCGGTGAGGTCATGTCCTCCATGGCAACCTCGAAGGGGGGACAGGGCGGAGGTCACGCCGGTGCGGCCGGGTGGTCCGGCGACCTCGCCAGGAGCGAGGCCTTTGCCTACATACTCGCATCTATAGGGGCGCAGGCCAGGGGTGGGGGCGATGAGTGAGCTGTCCCTCGACGAGGCCTTGGCGTTGGATGCGACCGGCGCCATCCAGCCGGAGTCGAAGATCTCCCTCTCGCCACTCAGGCGGGACTTCCTCATGTTGGCTCGAACGATATCCGAAGAGGGGGCGGTGGAGGCCCTCAGCCTCTCTAAGGATATTCTTGACCGGTCCAGGTCCGTCGACGAGCGGGACCCGGAGGTCGAGGCCCGAGTCAGGCTCGATAGGGCGCTGATAGGGGCGATCGAGGAAGAGAGGGTCGGTCATGAGCTTCGCTGGGCAACAGACAGGCTAGCCACCCTCAGACCGGGATCCCCCGGACACGCTCTCGCCCTGTTGAACCTCGCATCCTGGCATGCCTCCATCGGGGAGACCATGATGGCATTGGCGGTTCACAGCGAGATCACCACCGCCTCAAACCATCCAAACGACCTCGTCGCCCTCTCGAGGCTCGAGGTCGGCAGGCTTCACCAGAAGATCGGCGACGTCCCATCGTCCCTCAGGCACCTGTGGTCCTCGGCATCCAGGTTCTCAGCAGAGGGCATGCCTGGCGAGGAGGCGATCGCGTTGCTCGAGTGGCTCGACTTAGCTTTAGACTCGCTTTCCGAGGACGCAGAAAGGATGGGGGACATAATCTCGAACTCGATGCCAAGGACGAACCTCGAGCCCTCTGAGGCCAAGGTGCATCCAGACGATGTCCTCGAATCGGGATTGAGGCTCGCTGGAATCATCCTAGACGACCCATCAGGGGACAAGAGGCCGGATGTAGGCCTGCTCGTTGACGCGGCGCATTGCATCTCCTCCGATGAGATAGCCCAGTCCTTGAGGGAGAAGGTCGACTCGATGCAGGATACCCAGGTCATCGAGTGGATTCAGGAGCTCGAGCTCAAGGGCTCGGAAACCGACCAATCGTGATCGATGGCCCTCTGGATCTCACTCTCCTCCCAGTCCTGGAGCTCGGGGATCTCCAAGCACCAACCTACCTCGACGATGGCGTGGTCGCTGCTCTCCCAGCCGATCGGGCTGGGCTCATCGCCAACGACTATCCTAACAAGGTCGCCATTTTCGAAGAAGTCACTATGGACGTGTGTCGCCCTGCCGAGGAGACCAGTCTCCTCGAACAGCTCTCTCAGGGCAGCCTCCTCAGGGCGCTCACCGTCTTCGACCCATCCACCGGGTAACTCCCAACCCCTCTGGGAGTTCCTGACCATAATCCATGCTTGGGGATCGTCATCCTGGGGTACGGAGGAGAGGACCCACCCAAGTGCGAAACGTTTCCCCATCACATCATCTCCGAGATCTCTTGGAGTAACTCTTCGGCGCCCTCGACGCCCTCTGCTGCCCTCCTCCTCGCGAGGAAGAAGGCCTCATTCAACCTTCCCTCTTCCAAAAGTAGGGCGATGGGGTCGACATCTTCTCCATCGGCCTCTTCATGATCTCGATGCCCATCCTCCGCATCGACGTTTGCGTATCGCTGCAGCCCTTCGAGGAAGGCCGATCGGGACTGCACTGGTGGGCGACTCCATGCCCTACCGGTTTGACCGTCCATGATTCCCGCCATCCTTTCCATGTACCTGTCCTTCTCTTCGCACGGTGGATAGGCGACCTGGGCTTGGTCGTAACAGTGCCATGCGCGATCGCTCTCCCCCCTCCTCTCGTGTATTCTGCCAAGTTTGGTCCAAGCCTCGTGGTTCAACGGCCTTTGTGAGAGTAGGATTGGTGCGTGAACAAGGTACTCATCCTCCATCCCTTTTGAGAGGAGCCTCTCCAGCCTCCTAGAGAAGAGAAGGTTGGCCCTGGGATCCGTGAAGTCCAGCGACCTCACCTTCGCGAGGAACTCGTCTATGGGCTTGTCCTCTTCCAGCCATTGGTCGGGGTCGAGCGGGTCTATCCTGAGTGCTTCCCCCAGTATCGCGTTCCCATGCTCGAGCATGTCCACCTCCACAAGGAGGTCTGTGAGGGCAGGGTCCCTGCCTAGCACGCTGAAGAGGTCCTTGAGGCATGAGAATACCCCGCCACTATCGCCGAGCGATATCCTCGAGCGGACCAATACCTTCCAGTTCATCGGATCGGTGAAGTCGTGGAGGACAGCCTTGGCGGCCATCTGCTCTGCCCACACGATGTCCGAGTCACCCCCATTCTCCAGGAAGCGCTCCGCCTGGACACGGTACCTTGTCCCCAGGCTCCTACGTGGGTGGAGTAGTTTGGCGCCGATGGACTTGTCGGGGATGCCGCTCATACGGCACTCCTAAATCCGGACTCGTCTTGATGGTTCTTGATCGTGGCATCCATCCCGATCTTGCTCGTTCTACCGTCGTCATACCTACTGGGGTCGAGGGAGGACCCCTTCTGGTCGCTGAGGATGATCGTGTCCCTGTCGGGCTGCCATCGAGTCATGAGGGCCCACTCCACCCTGACGGGGTCGGCGATGTCGATGTCTGTGTCCACCACGACGACTTGCTTCATTGAGCCGTGTCCGTCTATCGCCGCCTCGATGGCTCTTCTGCCATCCCCCTCCTGCTTGGGTTTGATCTGGACCACTGCGGCGAGCCACCCTGAGCCACCATCGGTGAGGTGGACGTCCGTGCATTCCACGACCTCGGATACGGCCTTTTTGATGGTGGGGGCCCTGGGTAGCCCCATGAGTGTGCGATGTTCCCTCTCCGCGGGTATCAGTGCATGGAAGACTGCATTGTCCCGGTGGTGGACGGCGTCGTAGGCAATCACCGCCTCTTGCCGCACATCGTCCAAGGTGCCAGTTATGTCAACGTAGGGACCTTCGTCGCTCTTGTCGGCAGTAATTCGGGCCTCCATGGCGTACTCGGAGTCGGCTGGGACTTGGATCCCGTTCGACAGCGTGACGACCCTGAGCGGCTTCCCGTAGATTCTCCTATGGAGGGCTGCAGCGACCCTGATCTCGTCGATGTGCTCCTTGAATGACATGGCAGCTGCCAGGAGCACGGTCGGGTCTGGTGCGTTCACGACGCATATGGACACCTCCTCGCCGCTCGAGTGGGCAGAGTCCACCATCGTCTTGAGGTGACGGGGCACGAACCTGGAGACCGTCGTGGTCGAGTCCCTCAGGAACTGCCTGTGGAAGGATGCGTTCCTGATGCCCCCGTGTTGTGCGATGATGATCGAGGCGGACTGGTACCTCCCTCGATCGGCCCTGTGCTGCCACGGGATCGGGATGGCCTCGAGGTCCACGGTCTCCTGCGTGTTCTGCAGGACCTCGGCCTCGGAGGCGGGGACCTCGATCGGGTCCTCAGGGTTGTCCATGGCCCAGGCGAGGATGTCGATGAGCTCCCCGGGGCCGATGGAGAACGCCTCGCAAAGGCGCTCTCGGACCAGTACGTTTGCGGCGGTCCTATGGCCTGGGCACTCGATGATGTCCTCGAAGAGCAAGGGGATGTGTCCGCTGGAGTAAGAGGCGTCCAAGACACCGTGTTTCACTGAAATCGGAGACTCATGCAGGTGGGCTCCCTCGAGCAGGTCCCTGAAGGCCATGACCCTCCGTTCCGAGTGCCGCGCTTGAATGTTGAGGGGGTAATATGCAGGTTCGCGCTGCTTGGGCTCCTACAACACTCTCTTATACCCCGGGCAAGTCGCCGGGCCTGCTTAGAGGTGCGACACTTGGGTCAAGGCTTGTTTTCAGGACCGAAGATGAAGGGTGATCGTAAGAAGTTCAGGTGGAAGGAGCGCAAGTTCAAGCAACGCCAGGACAAGCGTAAGGCTGGGGGCGTCCTGAAGCACGATCCTCTCATGGGAAGCACCCAAGCCAAGGGCATCGTCGTCGAAAAGGTAGGTATCGAGGCCAAGCAACCCAACTCCGGGATCAGGAAGGCGGTGAAGATCTCCCTCATCAGGACAGGGAACAAGCTGACTGCCTTCGCGCCGGGGGACGGCGCCATATCATTCATCGACGAGCACGACGAGGTCATGGTCGAGGGGATCGGCGGAAGAATGGGCAGGTCGTACGGTGACTTACCGGGTGTCAGGTTCAAGGTTATCAAGGTCAATGGCGTCTCGTTGGACGAGATGGTTCGTGGTCGCAAGGAGAAGCCAGTCAGGTGATGCCCATGAGCGACGAGGAAGCACCAGTCGAGCAGGCGGCCATCGCAGGCATAGGCACGAAGGTGTTCGGGAAGTGGGACGCGACCGAGGTCGTGTGCAGCGACCCCGGCATCGCACCGTACGTCAATCTCACAACCATCGGGACACCACACAGCGGAGGCAGACACGCAAGAGTCTACTTCGGCAAGGCCAAACTGTCCATCATCGAGAGGTTCATCAACAGCCTGATGAGAACAGGGAAGTACGCTGGCAAGAAGCAGCATTGTGCCAAGGCGTTCGAGTCCGCACTCGATGCCATGGCCGAGAGGAAGGGCGAGAACCCGCTCCAGCTCTTCATCGACGCCGTCGTCAACTCCGCTCCTTGCGAGGAGATCACTCGCATCAAGTTCGGTGCCGTGAGCCAACCCAAGGCCGTCGACTCATCCCCGAGCAGGAGGCTCGACACCGCCCTCAGGAACCTCGCCAAGGGCTGCGCGGCCGCCACTGCCAAGAGCACACGAACTCTGACCCAGGGGATCATCTCGGAGCTAAGCAAGGCATCCGACGGCGACATAGCCTCATTCGCAGTCTCGAAGCGCGAGGAAGTCGAGCGGATCGCGGCATCCGCCAGATGACCATTCTACCCCAAATTCGGGGCATCCCCGAGGTCGGCTTTATGAACCACTCTCCGGTGGCCCGGTTCGTCGGTGGTCTGCTAAATGGGACGTAAGGAAGACAACATAAAGAGAGCAACAGAAGTAATGCACAACAGGGAGCGGATTCGCAACCTCGCCATCGCTGCCCACATCGACCACGGGAAGACAACGCTCTCGGACAACCTGATCGCGGGCGCCGGCATGATGTCGGAGGATCTCGCAGGGAAGTCAAGGGTCCTCGACTTCGACGAGCAGGAGTCCGCCCGTGGAATCACGATCAACGCCGCATCGGCCTCGATGGTCCACGACGTTTCGGGTGATGACTACCTGATCAACCTCATCGACACGCCCGGTCACGTCGACTTCGGTGGGGACGTCACCAGGGCCATGAGGGCCGTCGATGGCTGCATCATCCTCGCATGCGCTGTCGAGGGCACAATGCCACAGACCGAGACCGTCGTCAGGCAGGCCCTGAAGGAGAAGGTGCGACCGGTCCTGTTCATCAACAAGGTCGACCGGCTCATCAACGAGCTCCAGATCGACGGGCCCGAGATGATGAAGCGGTTCGAGGCCATCATCACCAAGGTCAACAACCTCATCTCGACGTTCGCGCCAGACTCCCTGAAGAAGGAGTGGAGGGTCTCGGTCGAGAAGGGGACCGTGGCCTTCGGGTCCGCCTACTACAACTGGGGCATGTCCGTGCCGTTCATGGCGAAGAAGGGAATCAACTTCACGCAGATCTTCGAGTACTGCAGGAACGACCAGCAGAAGGAGCTCTCCAAGAAGGCACCAGTCCACGAGGTCCTGCTCGACATGGCCGTCGACAAGCTGCCATCCCCTATCGAGGCCCAGGTCTACAGGATACCCAACATCTGGCAGGGCGACCTGGAGTCCGTCCAGGGGAAGTCCATGATAGAGTGCGACGAGAATGGGCCGCTCTCTCTCATGATCACCAAGATATGGATGGACCCCCACGCCGGCGAGGTCGCTGTCGGACGGGTCTACTCCGGCCAGATCAAGCAGGGCGAGAGCGTGTGGGCGCTCGGTGCCGCCAAGGCAGAGAGGGTCCAACAGGTGGCCATGATGGTCGGAGGAGACAGGATCTCCGTCCCGGCGGTCACCGCTGGCAACATAGCCGCCATCACGGGCATCAGGAGCGCCGCAGCGGGCGTCACCGTCGTCCGCGACCCG
>CENO01006413.1_pt1 | contig 13640 bp, 12 predicted proteins | sample 530271 | NCBI WGS metagenome assembly CENO01 (sample SAMEA2619857, study PRJEB7988) | marine metagenome | biome: marine biome (ENVO:00000447); feature: surface water layer (ENVO:00002042); material: "saline water (ENVO:00002010), including plankton (ENVO:xxxxxxxx)" | depth 5 m | reverse complement strand
AAATTTCTAGGTATTGATTATGGATTAAAAAGAACAGGACTTTCAATCACAGATAACGATAAAATTTTTGCATTTCCTTTAGAGACAGTTGATACATTAGAATTAATTACTTATCTCAAAACTTTAATCGAAAAAGAAAATATTTCAAGAATTATCATAGGTCAACCGAGGAGGTTTTCCGGTGAATATTCTGAAGTAGAAAATTCAATAATTAAATTCATTACGACTGTTTCGGGTTTCTTTGATAAAAATGAAATATTTCGTTTTGACGAAAGATTTACCTCAAAAATTGCTAAGAAGTCTTTAATTTCAAGTGGAGTAAAAAAGAAATTAAGGTCAGATAAATATTTAGTTGATAAAATAAGTGCTTCAATAATTCTTCAAGACTATTTGCAATCTTTAAATATCAATTCCTAAAATTTAATATTGTAATTTTGAAAAAATTTTTTCATGATATTACCAATTTTTGGTTACGGTTATCCAGTGCTTAAAAAAAGGTCTGTAAATATTGACAAGAATTATCCTGACTTGAAGATATTGATAAGAGACATGTACGAGACGATGTATAATGCCTCCGGAGTTGGATTAGCTGCACCACAAATTGGAAAAGGAATAAGACTTTTTATTATCGACACTTCTGCATTTGATAATGAGGAATTTGAATCAAATTCAGGTTTTAAAACTAAATCAGTCAAGAAAACATTTATCAATCCTGAAATTATCAATGAATCTGGGGATTTAAAATTATTTGAAGAAGGCTGTTTAAGTATACCCAACATTAGAGAAAGCATAAACAGAAAATCAGAAATCAAGATTAAATATCAAGATGAGAATTTTAATATTCATCAGGATAGTTTTGATGGAATTGTGGCAAGAGTAATACAGCACGAATATGATCATTTGGAAGGTGTTCTATTCACTGATAAAATTTCACCTTTCAAAAAGAAATTGATCAAAGGAAAACTTAAAAATATCATAACAGGGAAGGTGCCAGTTGATTATGTAATGAATTTCTTTAAAAACCAGTCTTGATTTTAAATAATTACACAAAAGAAATTTCCTATAATTTAAAGCTTTCCTATCCAATTATTTTAGGTTTGCTAGGTCATACGCTTGTAGGTATGATTGACAACATAATGGTTGGAAAATTGGACCCCACAAATCTAGCGGCAGTTTCCCTAGGCAATAGTTTTATTTTCATAGCTATGTCAATTGGAATTGGCTTTTCTGCAGCAATCACTCCAGTAGTTGCAGAAGCTCATAGTAAGAATGATAATAATGACTTAAGGAAATCATTTGTAAATGGTTTTTTAATGTGTTTGATTTTGGGGGTTTTTCTTTACTTAGCTATTTTATTATTTAAGCCTTTACTTTTTATGCTTGACCAACCAAAAAATGTGGTTGATCTAGCAATCCCATACCTTGAAATAGTTGCTGCTTCATTGGTGCCTCTTTTAATGTTTCAAGCACTTAAACAATACAGCGATGGTTTGTCGTTAACCGCGAATCCCATGTACGCAACTGTTTTAGCCAATATCATTAATGTAATTGTAAATTATGTTTTGATATTTGGAAAATTTGGTTTTCCTGCTTTGGGTATAATCGGAGCAGCTATAGGAACCCTTACCTCTAGAATAATTATGTTTTCTTTTTTGTTCTTTTTGCTTTTCAAAAAAAATATAATTAAAAATTACATTTTAGAAATATTAAAATTTGTTGTAGACAAGATTATGATAAAGAAGATTCTTTCTCTTGGTTTTCCAACTTCTCTACAGATGTTGTTTGAAGTGGGCATTTTTACAGCTGCTATATGGTTAAGTGGTTTACTTGGAGAAATTACACAATCTGCTAACCAAATTGTATTAAATATATCCTCTATGACTTTCATGATTGCAAGTGGTTTGAGTGTAAGTGCAGCAATCAGATCTGGTAACCAAAAAGGGCTTGGTAATTACAAGGAGCTAAAAAGAATATCTTTATCTATTTTATTCCTTGGAATTTTATTTGCATTTACCTTTTCTCTTTTAATTTTTATTTTCAGAGAATATCTGCCTTACATATACATAGATATTACAGACATTTATAATTACGAAAAAAATATTATGATTGTCGAAAAATCTGCTAAGCTATTTATTATAGTAGCCTTATTTCAGCTTTTTGATAGTGCTCAGGTTATAATTTTAGGAGCCTTAAGAGGTATGCAAGATGTGAAAATCCCAACTGTAATAGTATTTATTGCATATTGGATTATTGGGTTTCCAATAAGCTATTATTATGGAGATATTAATCAATTCCAGGAAACTGGAATATGGATGGGCTTATTATGTGGTCTTTTATTTTCTGCTGTTTTTTTATATTTAAGATTCAATTTCCTTACAAACAAAAAGATAAATAGTTTTGGATAGAATAAAACAAATTGATACTGAAATACTGATTTATCTGAATAATTTGGGTTCAGAAGCTTGGGATCCATTATGGATTGCAATAACAAACAAGTTCACCTTTATACCAATGTTCATTTTAATGGTTTACTTACTTTACAAAAAAAATGGAATTAATGGATTACTTATAATATTGTTTTTTATCGCATTATTAATATTATTCACTGATCAATTTACAAATCTTGTAAAAGACTCAACACAAAGATTGAGACCTTGTAGATTAGACGATTTACAAAATTTATTAAGGGATATTAATATAAGGTGCGGAAAATATGGGTTCTTTTCAGCTCATGCTGCAAATTCAGTTGCAGTTACAATTTTTATATTAAATTGTTTTAATAGATCTGTTAAAAAATATATCAAACCAATTTTAATAGTATGGGTAATAATTTTTTCTTACAGTAGAATTTACTTAGGCGTTCATTATCCCCTAGACACACTATTTGGTTTAACTTTTGGCTTATTTTCAGGTTTCTTATTTAAATATATATACAATTATTTTAAATCTCGGAAAGAATTTTCCGGCTAGCTTCAAATATTGAAATTTTTTGTTCTTCTATTTTCTTTATCAAATTATTAAGCTTGATTTTGATAGATTTCCTATTAAAAAATGATTTCCTCAGAGAATAATCTATAATTTGAAGTAACCATGATTTATTTTGATTTATTCTGTTTTCATAAAAATAATTGTTCTTTTTAGTCAAGTTCACATAATTAGTAATACATTCCCAAATTTCTGCTAAACCTTCACCTGTTAAACTGCTACACGTTAATACCTGGGGTTTCCAATTTGATTTCTTCCTAGGAAATAATTGTAAAGCTAGCTTAAATTCATTTTTTGCCTTGATCGAATCTTTCACATTATCACCATCACATTTATTTATTGCTATTAAATCTGACATCTCAATAATTCCTCTTTTAATTCCCTGCAATTCATCTCCTGAGCCAGAAATTTTTAATAAAAGAAAAAAATCTACCATTTCTGCTACACTAATTTCGTTTTGCCCAACTCCAACAGTTTCAATTAAAATAATATCATATCCAGCAGATTCACATAAAAAAATTGATTCACGTGTATTTTTTCCTACTCCACCTTGGAAATTTGAGGCAGGACTAGGTCTTATGAAAACATTTTTATTTGTAGATAATGTTTCCATTCTTGTTTTATCACCTAAAATACTTCCCTTAGTAACACTGCTAGATGGATCTATTGTTAAAACAGCTAATTTTAACCCTAGATTAGTTATATGGTTTCCAAAAGACTCAATAAATGTACTTTTGCCTGCTCCTGGCACACCAGTTATACCTATTCTTATTGAATCGTTGTTTTTAGTTTTTAGCTTAGCTAGTATTTTATTTGCTAATTCTTGGTCAGAGTCTATATTACTTTCAGAAATAGTAATCGCTTTTGATAATGCTGTAATATTTCCTTTTTTGATTTGATCGCAAATTTCTTTAGGGTTGATATTTCGTTTAATATTCAAAATCTGGTTAATTATTTTTAGTTATCAACCAATCACCACCTGCGATTAATTTTTCTGCATGTTTATATTTTAATGTTTTGCTTTCCCCGTTTTTTATGTTTTTAATTGTAACCTTATCGTTTCTTCCAACTTTTGGTTGAGTCCTGACAATTGTTTCGATTGGACTATTTGATTGTCTGTTTGTAATCGCCCTGTTTCTTTGCCTTAGTTCTTCAGTATTTGGTATCTCTTCTTTTGATGTATTTACATTTAATGGTTTTTTAGAAGTAGCCTGCTGAACATCTCTATTATTATCTGTTGCTATTTCAGCTTTGAATAAAAATGATAATATTTCCTTATTTACAGAATCTATTAGTGATTTAAATAATTCAAAGGCTTCGAATTTATATATTAACAGTGGATCTTTTTGCTCATGAACAGCAAGTTGAACGGATTGTTTAAGTTCATCCATTTTTCTTAAATGTGTTTTCCATGAATTATCAAGAATAGCTAGGGAAATATTTTTTTCAAAGTCAGTGACCAACTGATCACCATTCGAATTATATGCCTTTTCTAAATCTGTTATCACCTGAAGATTTTTGATTCCGTCGGTAAAAGGAACAACTATTCTTTTGAATTTTTCTCTTTGTTTTTCATAAACATGTTTAATCACAGGGTATGCAAGTTTTGCATTATTTTCTATTTTGTTTAGATAGTGATTTAAAACAACAGTGTAAACTTTATCGATAATATCATTTTCTTGCATAGACTCAAATGACTCAGCATTAATGTCGGTAGTCACAGAAAAATATTTAATCAGTTCAAATTCAAAGTTTTTAAAATCATTTGATACTTTGTTTGCAAAAACTATATTTTCACAGGTATCATATATCATATTGGAAATATCTATTCTCAGTCTTTCTCCAAACAAAGAATTATTACGTCTTCTGTATATAACTTCCCTTTGTGCATTCATTACATCATCATATTCAAGCAATCTTTTTCTGATTCCAAAATTGTTTTCTTCAACTTTTTTCTGTGCTCTTTCAATTGAGTTTGTAATCATGGAATGTTGTATTACTTCTCCTTCTTCTAAACCCATTCTATCCATCATTTTAGCAATTCTTTCTGTTCCAAATAATCTCATCAAGTTGTCTTCTAAGGAAACATAAAATTGAGAGCTTCCGGGGTCACCTTGTCTTCCAGATCTACCTCTTAACTGTCTGTCAACTCTTCTGGAATCATGTCTTTCTGTACCGATTATTGCTAAACCTCCACTTTCTTTTACAGTTTCTGAAAGTTTAATGTCAGTACCACGACCAGCCATGTTAGTAGCAATAGTAACTTGGCCAGGTTTTCCTGCCTCTGCCACAATATCTGATTCTTTTTTATGAAGCTTTGCATTTAAAATATTATGTGGAATTTTTCTGATTTTCAGCATTCTTCCTAAGAGCTCACTAATTTCAACAGAGGTTGTTCCTATAAGAACAGGCCTTCCACTTCTAGAAAGCTCTGTGACCTCGTCTATGACCGCGTTATATTTTTCTCTTTTTGTTTTATAAACCAAATCTTCTCTGTCACTTCTTTGAATTGGTCTATTTGTAGGGATTTCCATTACATCAAGTTTGTAAATTTCCCAGAATTCGCCTGCTTCTGTTATTGCAGTACCGGTCATTCCTGAAAGCTTATTGTACATCCTAAAGTAATTTTGTAATGTAATTGTTGCAAATGTTTGAGTAGCAGCCTCAATTTTGACATTTTCCTTAGCTTCAATTGCTTGATGTAAACCGTCACTATATCTTCTTCCGTCCATAATCCTACCAGTTTGCTCATCGACAATCATTACTTTGTTTTCCATTACTACATACTGAATATCTTTTTCAAATAAAGCATAGGCTTTAAGAAGTTGGTTTATGGTGTGAATTCTTTCTGATTTAATACTAAAATCCCTGTATAACTCATCTTTTTCTTTTGCTTCATCCTCTTTAGAAAGACCTTTATTTTCGATTTTTGATATTTCTATTCCAATTTCAGGCATAATGAAGAAATCTGGATCATCCTTTCCGGATAAAAATTCGATTCCCTTGTCTGTTAATTCTATTTGATTATTTTTTTCATCAATTACATAATAGAGCTCTTTATCAACTTTTGGCATCTCTCTATTATTATCTTGCATATAAAAGTTTTCGGTTTTTTGTAGTAATTGTTTTACTCCTTCTTCACTTAAATATTTTATTAAAGCTTTGTTTTTAGGAATTCCTCTAAAGACTCTTAACAGATTAAATGAACCTTCTTCTTGCTCACCAGAGTTGATCTGGTTTTTTGCATCAGCCAATGTATTGATCAGTAATTTTCTTTGGGTTGAAACAATTCGCTCAATCTTGGGTTTTAGCTCATTAAACTCGTGTTTATCCCCTTTAGGAATAGCTCCAGAAATAATCAGTGGAGTTCTTGCATCATCTATTAAAACAGAGTCAACCTCATCAACAATTGCAAAATTGTGTTTTCTTTGAACTAAATCATCAGGTGAATTAGCCATATTATCTCTTAGATAGTCAAAACCAAACTCATTATTGGTTCCATAAGTAATATCAGAGTTATATGCGTTTTTTCTTTCTGCAGAATTTGGTTTGTGATAATCAATACAATCTACACTTAATCCATGAAATTCGAATATAGGTGACATCCAAGCACTATCTCTTTTTGCTAAATAATCATTAACGGTTACCAGATGTACACCCCTTCCGGTTAGTGCATTTAGGTAAACAGGTAATGTTGCGACAAGCGTTTTACCTTCACCTGTTTGCATTTCAGCTATTTTACCTTGATGCATGGCAACTCCACCAACGAGTTGAACATCATAATGAATCATGTCCCAAACAATATTTTTTCCAGCTGCATCCCAGGTGTTTTTCCAATAAGATTTATTATTTTTTATTTGTATATAATCTTTGGTTGTAGAAAGCTCCAAGTCATAATCATTGGTTTCTACGATAATCTCTTTTTTCTCTACAAATCTTCTAGCTGTTTCTTTTACAACAGCAAAAGCTTTTGGAAGTATTTTATTAAGTGTTTCCTCACTTATTTTGTATGCATCCTCGTTTAACTTATCAATTTGATTAAAAAGTTCCTCCTTTTTATCAAAATCATTAATATCATCTATTTCATTTTTAATTTTTTCTATCTCCAAATTAATATCAGAGGTGGCATTTTGAATCTCTTTCTTGAATATTAAAGTTTGACCTCTCAACTCATCATTTGATAAGCCATTCATTTCCTTCTCAAAAGAGTGGATTTTCTCAATAATCGGATTGATAAGTTTTAAATCTTTTTTTGATTTATCTCCTACAAATAATTTAAGAATTTTTCCTAGCATTAGTTTAGATAATAACTATTTAAAACAGGTTAAATATACGACATGTTTGTGTATTTTAATTAAGAAAACTGTATAAGAAAGTGTTAAATAAAAATAGAATGAATTAATATTCATCTTCATTCCAAAGGTAATCCTCATCGGTAGGGTAGTCTGGCCAAATTTCTTGAATTGATTCGTATAAATCTCCTTCGTCTTCAATTGCTTGAAGGTTTTCTACAACTTCTAACGGAGCTCCAGTTCTAATCGAATAATCAATCAATTCATCTTTGGTAGCTGGCCAAGGTGCGTCACTTAAATATGATGCAAGTTCTAGAGTCCAATACATGATTAATTACTTTTTTTTGCAAAAATAATTTTTTATTCGAATTACACAAGAATTTGTTAAAATATTAATTTACAAGATATAATTACCAGTAAGTTTCCTCGATATTATCAGAGTGTTTAATATGTCTGCTTAACACGAAAAAAAAGTCTGAAAGTCTGTTTACATAAGATAAAATATATGGATTTATCTTGTAGAGATTATTTAACTCTGAAATTCTTCTTTCAGCTCTTCTGCAAATTGATCTGCAAACATGACAATATGAGGAAATCTTATGTCCACCAGGGATAATAAAATTTTTTAGTTTGGGTAGATGATCATTCATATTGTCAATATTAGATTCAATATCTTCTATGTCTTTTTTTTCTATGCTTACCTTTTCTGAAAAATTATTATCACCAGCTGAGGCCAGTATAGATCCAACAGAAAAAAGTTTATGCTGGATATTATGTAAAACCTTCTTAATTTTTTTGTCCTCAACATAGTCTTTTAGCAGTCCAATGAATGAATTTAGCTCATCAATTGTTCCATATGCATCTACAGACAAGTTATGTTTATCGACTATTTTACCACCGATCAATGAAGTTTTTCCTTTGTCACCTTTTTTTGAATAAATTTTCATTTTATAGTTCTATTGATTCGATGCACTAAAAATGAGTATCTGATTAATAGAGCAACAAATATTGGTAATAAAGTTAAATTATATTTTTGAACCCCCGTAGTCCAATGTAAAAACAAGAGGATAATTAGTATGATTAATAATTTGATATATCCAATGGACCAATTAGGTATTTTATTTTTATAAATTGCGAATATTAAAGCAAAATTTAAGGGAAAAGCCCATAGAAAATTGAAATTTTGAGCCCCAGCAAAATGGTTGCTAAAGAACCATAGATAAATAATTAGAATTCCTATTGACCCTGAAATTAAAAAAATTAAAGAATCTAAACTTTTATTCCATTTATTGCTTTTAAAATTAAATATTGTAATAGCGACTATGATTAACGATAATATGAGGTTTATTATTAGGGGAGAAGGTAAATTTTCTCGGTAACTTATTTCTGATTCCGGACTGTAAATAATATTTCTTTTGATAATATCACCCTCATACAAGTCTAAATAGTTCATTAAATTTTCAGGAAGAAAAAATGTTTCTCTTGTATTGATTTTTTTGTCAATTATTGCTCCCAAGCATAAATCAATTCCAAGTGCTGCCCATGAATTTTCATTTATTTTTCTGTGAATTAGATCCCTGTATGTTAGAATAGCTTCAGATTCTAATTTGTCATCTTTAAATTTATTATTTGTTTTATCAATAACAATATCAGCTGCTCTAGTTGTACAATTGTCTCTAAAATAATCATATATGTAATATGGATCATTTAATTTTTCAACCAATAAATCAATAATTATTTTAGTTGAATTTTGATCAAGATTTAGCTGATGCTCAACTATATATCTTTTTTGTCTGATATAATTTTGGATAAGATTGCTGTAATTCTGTATTGCAAGTTTATACTCAGGTCTACCTTTAACAAAGTTTGAATAAAAGTTTGGAGAATTAAAATCATAAACGCCAAAATTAAACACTATATCATTTTTTAACTGTGCATCTTTGACTCTTATTGCTGTGTGTCCAAAGGCATCGACTAAACTTGGTCCTTCTCCGATCGATAGAATACTTATTTTGTAACGATTTTTATTCTCAAGTTCATTTGCATAAATATTTAGTGAAAAAAATATTAATGCCAATGCAAAGAGGATGTTTATGTAAGTTTTATTCATCTTAACATATTAAGGTCGAATTTCAAAGAAAAAATATTGGAATATAATGCGGTTGATTGATTTCCAATATCAGTAAATGCATAATTAATTTCGATACTATTCATATTAAATCCAATGCCAAAGTTTGGTTGAAAGCTAAGCTTTTCTGATGAATCATATTGTATTTCATTCTGAAAATTACCTACCCCTAATCTTAAATATACTAAATCAATGTATCCCAGCTCAAAACCCAATGCAGGATTAATACTAGCAATTTCTGTCGAAACTATGTCATTAGTTTCTTCAAACACAACAAAAAGATCAAATGCACCTAATAAACTATATTCATTGTTAAGTGAAAATTCTTTTGAAATACCAAATTGTAGTTTAGGTAATGTTATTTCTGATTTTTCAGGAATTTGCTGGTTTTGACCTTCAATTGCATCTTGAATATCGTTTAGTCTGTCTTCATCAAAAGACCAACTATTATAAGTGGTTGTTATATCTCTCGCCATTAGACCAAACTTCCAACCTTTATTATTTTGATGCTGAATACCTAAATCAAATCCAAAACCCCATGAGTTTGCAAAATCTCCAATTATTCTTCTTATTATTTTCACATTTAGACCATAATTTAAATTTAGAAAATTATTTTTTTTAGCATAGCTAAACAAAAAAGCATAGTCTGCAGCAGAAAATAATTCTATTCTGTTAAAGTCAATATTTCCTTGATTATCAATAAGTTGAGTGGTATCCATTATGTCATCAACTCCAAATCTTATTAGAGAAAAGCCTATTGCGGATTGGTCATCCACCTTCTTTGCATAAGATATGTAGTTGTAATTTGCAATATTTGCAAAATAATTGGAATGCATCAAGGAAATCTCATCTCTTTCAATATTTAGTAAACCTGCAGGGTTCCAATAAGTTGAATTCACATCATTAGTGGAGGATACAACTGCATTTGCCATCCCTATTGATCTTGCATCAACACCAATATTTAAAAACTCGTTTGAATATTTAGATGAACTTTGACTAAATGCAGATAAGTATATCAAAAATAATAATAGTACTAATATTTTAGATCTCATTTTTATTATAACATAATTAGAGGTAAGATATTATAATTAAGTAGCAAATTTATAATTAATTTAAAGCTAAATCATTAGTTTTATGATAAATAAATTTTGTGAATTTTAAGTTTTTACCAAATCTGATTACTCTCTTCAACTTATTCCTAGGTTGTATCGTTACTCTATTACTAATTGAAAATAATCTTGAGGTGAAATATGTCTTCATAATTACTGTTGTGTGTTTAATTTTAGATTATTTAGATGGCTATATAGCAAGAAAATTAAATGCAAAATCTGATATTGGAATTCAACTAGATTCTTTAGCAGATATGGTCAGCTTTGGTTTAGTTCCGGGAATATTACTGTATAATATGTTTAATGCAGCACCTTCATCTTCTGTAGGTTCTATTTCATCATCATTTATTCCCTTTTTGGGTTTTATTATAACTCTATCCTCGGCTTTCAGGCTGGCTCGTTACAATACTAGAAAATCTACATCAAAATTTTTCAAAGGCTTACCAACACCTGCTAATGCAGTTTTAATATATTCTTTTGCAATGATTTCTGCGGAAGGAAATTCATTTTCAAATATAATTCTTGATTACAATGTTTTAATGTTAATTGTAATAGTTTCAAGTATTCTACTAGTTTCAAATTTAAAACTATTAAATTTCAAATTTAAGTCACTAAAGTTTAAAGGTAATAGAAGGAGATTTTTTATAATCTTTTTTTCTATACCTTCTCTAATTATTTTTGATATTTATGCTATTCCTTTGGTGCTTTCAGTCTATATCCTAACTTCGATATTTACCTTCTATAAATTGAAGAATTAAATTGTCTTTTTTCTTAGTTCAAAATTTTGCCCAAGGTATACCTTTCTTACGAGTTCATCATTTGCTAATTCCTCTGGTTTGCCATCTTTTAAAATACTGCCCTCAAACATGAGGTATGTTCTATCGGTTATTGCAAGGGTCTCCTGAACATTATGATCAGTAATGAGTATTCCGATATTTCTTTTAGTTAAATCTCTTACGATTTTTTGAATATCCTCAACAGCAAGAGGATCAACACCAGCAAATGGTTCATCCAATAAAATGAAGCGAGGATTTGTTGCAAGTGCCCTGGCAATTTCAGTTCTTCTTCTTTCCCCACCTGAAAGTAAATCACCACGACTCTTTCGGATAGCTTTTAAACCAAACTCATCCAATAATGTTTCAACTTTATTTTGTTGTTCTTCTTTTGACAGATTAGTCATTTCCAATACACTATGTATATTGTCTTCAACACTCATCTTTCTGAACACAGATGATTCTTGAGCCAAATATCCAATTCCATTTTGAGCCCTTTTATACATGGGGAAACGTGTAATCTCTTTGTCATCTAAAAATATTGAACCAGAATTAGACTTTATTAAACCGACAATCATATAAAACGAAGTAGTTTTTCCAGCACCATTAGGACCTAATAAACCTACAATTTCCCCTTGTTTAAGGTTTAATGAAACATCATTTACGACACTTTTCCCTCCGTAGGTTTTAATTAAGTTGTTGGCTTTTAAGATCATTTGGTTTGATTTTTAATTACAATCCTTGAAATAAATATACTTACTTGGTATAATACTACAATTGGAATAGCAACAATAATTTGGCTTGCTACGTCAGGTGGTGTTATAATCGCCGCTAAAACTAAAACCAATACCAGTGCATATTTTCTGTATTTGACTAGAGATTCTGGAGTAACAACTCCTGCTTTGGTTAAAAAGTATATTATTATCGGTAACTCAAAAATTATACCTGAGGCGATAGCAGAGGATCTTACCAAACTAATAAAAGAGCCTAAATCAATCTCATTAAGTACCTGGCTAGAAACTTGATAAGTACCTAGAAAGTTAATTGACAATGGGGAAATTATATAATATCCAAATAATACTCCTATAAAAAATAACATTGATGACACGAAAATAAACCCCCTTGATTTAGCTTTTTCTTTTTCAAGTAATCCTGGACTAATGAATTTCCAAAACTCATAAAGAATGTAGGGAAATGATATTATGAAACCTGAAATTATTGATGTCATGACATGGGCTGAAAATTGTCCTGCCATAGTTCTATTTTGAACTATGAACGGAAATTCATCTCCGCAGAAAGTAGTTTCAACTCCAATGAATGTTGCAGCTTGACACAAAAACTTATATGTGGGAAAGTCCATTTTTTTTGGACCAAAAATTATTGTATCAAAGATGAAATCTTTCATTAAAAAGCATATAAATCCAGCAGAAACAATTGCTATTAATGAACGAATAATGTGCCATCTTAATTCTTCAAGATGCTCTAAAAAAGACATGTTATCATGACTCGAACTATCCATTATGATATACCTTCCTTAATTAGACTTTGTATATGGATTACTCCAAAGTATAAGTTGTTATTAGTAACAATTAGTTGAGAGATTTTATTTTTTTTCATTATTTCAAGGGCCTCTGACGCCAAGGTTTCTGAATCAATAATTTGAGGATTAGTGGACATTATATCCTTAGCTTTTAATTTTGAAATTTCTTGGTTATTTAACAAAGTTCTTCTCAAATCACCATCGGTTATTACCCCAACTATTGTATCCTTGGAAAAGACTGGTGTAATTCCAAGCATTTTATTACTTATTTCTATAATTACATCTTTGATGTCATCATCTGTTGAAACCATTGGTTTTAGTGCACTATCAATTAAATCATTGACTTTTAAATACAATTTTTTTCCAAGACTTCCACCAGGGTGGAATTTTGCAAAATCGTTAGAAGTAAATCCTTTAATTTTTACAAGTGTAGCAGCAATAGCGTCCCCTATGACTAATTGTGCAGTTGTACTATTTGTAGGTGCTAAATTATTTGGACATATCTCTATATCAACATGACTATTTAAAACCACTGAGGAATTTTTTGCAAGAGAAGAATTAGTATCCCCAGTAATGGCAATCAATGGGTTTTTTGTCATTTTCAAAAACGGAACTAAATCCATTATTTCCGGTGTATTTCCACTTTTTGAAATACAAATTATAACATCATCTTTTTTTATAATTCCAAGATCACCATGAATCGCATCAGCTGCATGCATAAAAATTGATGGTGTTCCAGTAGAATTTAATGTTGCAACAATCTTATTGGCTATAATTGCACTTTTACCTATACCGGTTACAACAACTCTACCG
>CENO01015116.1_pt1 | contig 13676 bp, 14 predicted proteins | sample 530271 | NCBI WGS metagenome assembly CENO01 (sample SAMEA2619857, study PRJEB7988) | marine metagenome | biome: marine biome (ENVO:00000447); feature: surface water layer (ENVO:00002042); material: "saline water (ENVO:00002010), including plankton (ENVO:xxxxxxxx)" | depth 5 m | reverse complement strand
AATTCTATTTTTGATTGAAACTTACCATCTAATATATCACCTTTATGCGATATTATAAACGTATTCGTATCATTATCTAGGGTATTTAATATTTTTAATAAGTTTTCAATACCGTCATGGTCTAATGATGAATCAAACGTTTCATCTAATATTAATAAGTTAGTTGCGACAGAGTTTTTCATTTTTGCTATCTGTCTCCAAGTAAACAATAAAGACAGATCGATTCTTTGTTTTTCACCTTCACTAAAAGAATCGTAAGTAAAGTCATCTCTGTGTCTTGATCTGATTGTTTCATTGAAGTTCTCATCAAGATTAAATGAAACAAAGAAGTCAAGTACTTGTAAATATTGATTTACTAATTTATTAATTACTGGCAGATACTGTTTTATTATTTTAGTTTTTATTCCAGTATCTCTTAACATTTCTGCTATAACATTATTATAACTGTATTGTTCATTGACTTTTAGTTTTTCTTCAAACAAAGATTCTTTATCCACATTCATTTGTTGTAGATCGTTTCTGGCACCCGTCAAGTCTGCAGCAACTTCACTTTCTAAATATCTTTTTAGTTCTTCATTACTTTGATTAAGCGATACTATTTCTCTGTTATTAGCATTCATAGTATCTGTTTTTTCTCTTATCTTCTTTATTATTTTTTCTATAGACTCAATTTTATTATCAATGACACTACCGTTACTTTCAACCATAGTTAATGTTGATTGAACTTGATAGGCTTCATTCTTTGTATCAAGTATAAGTTTATCTTTATTTTCTATAGTTTGATCACATGTAGGGCATACATCATTTTTTTCTAGAAACATACCACGTTTAGCAATACCTTTCATTTCTTGTTTTACTTGTGCTATGTGTGCAATAACATTATTTTTTTCTTTTTGCAAACTCTTTAGTTCATCACTTGCAGTATTATTTTCAAGTTCTTTACTTATATTATTATTTTCATCTTGCAGCTTCTTTATCTTTTCTTTACCTTTTTTAATTTGCTTTTCATACTTACTTTTATTTTCTTCTGTAACGGCTGCAATATCTCTTATATATTTTGTTTGCTGTTCTATCTTACTTTTAATTATATTAGTGTCATTGTTTATACGACTAAGTTTTTCTTTTAAAACAGAATTTCTTTCACGTAATAGTATATTCATTTTTGAAAATATATTGATGTCCAGAAGATCCTCGATAACATTCCTACGATGTCCAGCATTAAGTTGCATAAAAGGTATGAAAGATGAACTTCCTAACACAACTACCTGATGGAAACTCTTATGATTGAGTTTCAAAATATTTTGTTCTAGAATCTTCTGGTATTCCATGGCGTGTGACGATTGATTAATCATCGTACCGTCTTTCCATATTTCAAATATATTAGGTCTTATTCCTCTAAGTATTCTAAAGTTTGCTTTACCGATTGTAAATTTAACTTCAACGACAGCTTGTTTTTGGTTTATTGAATTGATAAGTTGATTCTTACTAATCTTACGATGAGGTTTACCAAACAACGCAAATGATATAGCATCAAGCATTGTTGACTTACCAGCACCATTATGACCAACTACTAATGTAGATTTATCTTTATCAAGATGTATCTCTGTAAAAGAGTTACCAGACGACAAAAAGTTTTTATACTTAATCGATTTAAAAATTATCATGCTATTTCAAGTGCCTGTGCTTCTGTCATTAATTCACGCATTTGTATTTTAATTTTATCTTTGTCCAAATCAGTGTCAACTGCTTCAATATATGAATCAACTATCTCAGTTGTATCTTCAAAATTCATATCTTCATCATCAACATTTGTACCCATAAACTCATTAAAGTTTTCTGCTATCTTTAATTCGTATATGTCTTGATTCTGAATGCGATCAATAAACCTATCAAACGTAAAAGGATCAGTCTTTTCTGCTACCACAACTTTTACAAACTTTTTTGATAAATTTTTATTATAATTATTATAATCTATTTCTTTGTCATTGTAAACAATTTTTTCAAATAATGTGTAATTATTTCTTATCTTTTCTATTTCTCTAGTTTCAGTATCAAGTATATGAAAATATTTAGGGTCATGTGCATCTGACCAAAAAAATTCCATAGGGTTACCTAGATACCAAATATTACCTTGTTGTGATGCTGTATGAAAATGACCTGATATTACTTGTTCAAACTTTGAAAATAACTTTGCATCCATACCGTGTGTACTTTTTATTCCAAGTGCAAATTCAAAACCATTTAATTCTAGATGAGCACCTAACCAATCTGCTTTACAGTCTTTTATAAAATTCATTGACTGCTCATAATTATCTGGACATATCCACGGTAGTAAACCCATACTTAAAGAACCATATTTCATTACTGTAGGTTCCATGATGATATGAACTTCATTCATATAATGTCCTAAACATTCTTTTAATGAATTAAGTTCGTTAGTATTTTTATAGTAAGTATCATGATTACCTGGTATAATATCCATCATCATGTTTCTTTTTCTTACTTGATCTAAAAATACTCTTCTATTATGATTTAGTGCTTTAAAATTTACAAACTTACGATGATCGTAATAATCGCCAAGATGTAGTATTTGTTTTACATTTCTTTTATCGCATTCTGGAAAAAATATATTTGTATAAAAATCTTCTGCATTATCTAAAAATATTTCAGAAGAGTTTCTAATTCCACAATGTGTGTCGTTAAGTATTGCTATCTTCATTGTAAAAACTCTGATAAGTCTGAGTCTGCTATCTTCACTTTTCTTTTCTTTCTTTCTTTTTTTACTATTTCTTTCATTTCGTTATCTGTGTTTCTTACTCTTTGTATTCTGTCTCTCAACGTATCTACAAAGAAAGAAGCCTGATCAGCACCAACACTTTCTGAACCTACATCAACAAAACTTTCAACGCCAGATTTTGTAAGGTATTTAAGTTTTATCTCTTGCTGTTTTTTCTCTTTGGTTATTCTACGTAAAAAAGCATACCATGTTATTTGTGTAAAGTATGCAAATGCATTTGGTTTACCTGTTCGAGTTGCAGCTTCTAAGTTGTAGTTTCCTATTGCTTTTAAACAGTTTTCAACTGCATCCATTACCATTTCTTCACGATAGGTATATCGAATAAAGTTTGCTTTGTGCGATAATCCTTCTGCTATTCTTAAAAAACATTGAGCAATATAGTCTGGAACTTTTGGAATATCTGTTTCTTCTTTTCTTGCCTTTTCTACTTTCTCGACATAACTGACAACAGCAGTAGAGAAATCAGAGTTATTCACATAATGAATACTTTTTTTACGTGCCATTTTTCCACCTTTTAATAATATTATACACTATTCTGTATAAAAGTACATAGTTAATTTTTTCTCTTAGTGACGAAAAAAATTGTTTACAAAATATAAAAAATGTGATAAAATAGTATTATATACTGGAGAGGGAAGGATATACCCTTCTAGTGTACAGTTTTTGGTCGAGGCTTGAACTTTATCACATTACCATTATCTGAATCGTTACCGTATATTTCTTCTTCTGGCATTTGTTTTCCATACTTTTCTGCCAAAAAGTCTTCCATTTCTTCATCGGTTAATTCTGCTACAGCTTTTTGTATCTCATCTAAGTTTTCATACGCTTTTCTTCTGTTACCATGTTTTTTAATCTCTGCATTTATGGCTCTTATTGTTGCTTTATAGTACTTCAACATATCTGGCGACGGGTTCGCAGTTACAATAATATGCGAAGCGTTTAAAGACTGTAAAGTGGCAGGGTCATCTTGAAACGATAGCCATGGCCTGAATGCAAAAAATCTAAAACCGCGAAAGTAATCTTCAACAGTTATTATTTTTAAAGCTCGCTTAATTACTATCTCATCGCTTTCATCACTATCCGGATAATTAACTAACTCACAGACTATCTCATCGTTGTTGGTAAGCTTTAAATGTTTTATATTTTCTTTCATAGTTTTACTTTAAACGTTTTATGGTTAAATTTTTCTCTACCATAGATTCTAAGTCTTTCATCACCATGTAATATTCCATAATTTTTTCGTGACTTCCAACTTATATCATCTACGATATCATAGAGCGTTGTATCTTTATTATCATCTGTTTTTCTTAATCCTCTACCTATACTTTGTAACACACGTATTTGTGATTTAGAAGGAGAAGCAAATACAATATTATGTAAGTTCCTAATATTTATACCGGTACTAAATGTTCCAAGTGACGCTACTATTATTGAATCTTTTTGTTTTTCAACAATCGCTCTTATACCTTCTCTATCAGATGTTGCTGTTTCTCCAGATACGAAAAAAATCTTGCGGCTTTCATTTGCTTTTTCTTTTATAAGATTATATAATGGCTTACCGTGTTTATCTACATAATTATATAAAACTAGTGTGTTACCTTTTAAATCTAGAGTTAAGTTACGAATAAATTTATTTCTTCTTTGATAGTTCACAATGTGTTGTATTTCATCTTGATAAGTCTGTTTGCCAAATCCTTTTCTTATGTTATCGTCATATTCTAATACTATTCTTTGTATCATTAACTTTGCAAGAGTATCATCATCTTGAAGTTGTCTTGTACTTGTAACTCGATATATTTTACCAAACAAACCTTGCAGTACTAATTCATGTGTTAGCGCGCCATCTAAAGTTCCTGTCGTTCCAAATCTATATTCAGCTTCTTTACATTTATTCATAATTAATGTTAGTGACTTAGATTTAAAACCATGACACTCATCACCAAACACTGCGCCAAACTGTTCAAACCATTGGTGAGGTAAACGATAAATTGATTGCCAAGTACTAATTAAGACTCTTTTTTCAGTGTTCTTATCTTTTCCTGAATATATTCTATGACAATTATTTTCTACATCAAAACCATAGTCTTTAAAATCTGTATATAGTTGCTCGACTAACGAAGTTGTAGGAACAACTATTAAGACATTATCTTTATAATTTTCTAAATACCATCTTACTAAAACATATATTATTAATGACTTACCTGAACCAGTAGGTGATAATAATATTGCATTCTTTCTTTGTATGCCAGTTGCCACTGCATCAAACTGATATGGTCTTATTGTATATGACATATTTAAATCTTCTATAAAAGCCATTAACATATCAACATCGATTGGATTACCGACATTAGGACTTCCATAATCGCTTTCTAGTACTTCAACTTCATATTCTCTTGATTCTGCAAACTTTAACACTTGTGGAAATAAACCTGCCGGTAGCTCGCTTGTGATTTGATTGTATAATCTTATCTTACCGTCCCATACACGATTCTTATATGCAGGCATAAACTTATACCCTGGAACATAGAAAGAAAAAAAGTCTCTTAGTTCTGCACTTGTGCCACTATTACAATCTATTTGTAATATCGCGTGATTTAATTTCCTGACTCGAATTGTTTCCATTTTATTATATTTGATATTGTTTGATGTCGCCATTTTAAGTTGTCTATTATTTCTGATAATGTTTCTAAAACTGTTTTCCAATATTGTACTTTTTCTTCTGATTTTTGTATTTCAGGATCGCTGTCATAATAGTAATCCATTTCACCTTTTAATATTTTCAATCCATCAAAAGGATCTGGTTCCCAACCTTTTGTTTCTATAGTATCTTTATCCATCTTACCGTTATAATAAAGCCACTTATCTTTCAATAAAGTTTTTTGTTCCATCTCTGCGCGTTTTAATTCTAACTTTGCAGTGGACCAGTGTTGTAAATATTTGGAATGTAGTATTGGTGTTTGTCTTGAAGTGTGTACTAAATCAGTACTTTCAATAACACAATCTCTCTGCCACGTTTCGTGGACTTGTTTCAAGTCTATCATAATCTCTCCAATAATATATATTATCTATTACCGACTACGTTGCCTGTAACAGTAAATGATTCAGTAAAAGCTCCAGTTGTAGGGTTCTTTTTAAGTATGTCAAAGTACGTAAATCTAAATGATGCACCGAAGGTTAGGAATGAATCTCCACCGCCAGTTGTTTGAAACTGTATGTCAGTTAGAGCAACAGGTATTGCGTCTCTATATTTGATTCTTACTATCGGTTGATTTGAACTGTTGAGTATCGAAAGAGTTATATCAGCAGAGCTTGGTGGTAACGCTGCGTTTTGAAACCTTTGACTTGGATTAACATGATCTTGGTCTAATACTCTTCTCATCCAATCGTGCATTTCTGTATATGACTTCATATCTTCATCTAGTATTATGTTTGCAAGCATTTCGTTATAAGTTAACTTATCACCCGGCATTGGTACCGCAGCTACTTTACGAAAAGCCAATTCTGCAGAGTTCATAATAACACCTGCATGCGTAAAATCTTGAACAAAATAATCCAAGTTAGGATAGTTTGTTCTATCGATTACGAGTTTAAAGCCTGTCGGCTGAAGATAATTGAAGTTTGTTGTTAATGCCATAATGTTATTTATATCAAAAAAAAGAGGAGCAGAGCGCTCCTCTTTTAAAAAGTGCTAAGATTTAGGCACCTAGAATATTATCAACTCTGAATATTCTGTAGTACTGGTTAGTCTTAACTGCGGCTAATCCGTCTCTGCCTGACATACTAGCTGTGTCGACAAATGGATTTGATACCATTCCATATCTGGTTTTAAAACCAATCTTTGGTTGGAAAGTATCTTCCCCTACTGCTCTTACCATTGTTAATGGTACGTATGGACAATAGAAGATACCTGCATCGTATGGGTTAGTTCCCTTATAGCCTACGTTGATGTAGTCTGTATTTGCATACGGATCAATGTAAACTCTGATTCTGCCGTTTAACACACCAGCAAATGTATTACCTGTGTCATCAACTGTTAGTGATGCAGATAATGCAGGTGTATAGTCAAGCATACCAGCTGCGTTTAATGCAGATGCTACGTCTGATGAGCAGATAATAAAGTTACCTTTACCTCTACGTGTTTCTTTAGCAATTACGTTTGACTCTCTTTCGATTTGAAGAATCAAACCTTTGAACTTCTCAACTGACCATCTGCCGTCTGCATCTGTTTGAACATTAAAGATACCATTTACAGCAGTGTTCTTTTGTAGTGCACCAGTTTTTGCTTGTGCGTTGATTGTTCTAATTACTTCTCTATTGATTTCAGCTAAGATCTCTGTTGACAAGATGTTTGCCAATTCTGTCTCAGCATCAAGACCGTGAATTGCTTTAAGGTCTTGAGCTAATTCTAAGCTGTATTCAGCTTTTAACGCTCTTGACTTTGCAGTCACAGTTGCTTTTTCAATAGTGAAACCCATTTCTCTGAAAGCAGTATTACCTGATGAACCTAATGTCTCACCTTCACGTGTAGTCATACCTCTTCCAGTTAGATTTGTCAATCTTGCATCGTCTGCAGTTGAGTCTGAATCTAAGTTAGAAACGTTAAGACCTGATACGTTATCAGAGTCATGAGTACTAGCACTGTCACCAGAAAAGTTTGTCTCTGGCTCGTTGATAGCAAGTGCCTCTCTATTTGATGTTGAACCTCCACCATATCTTGACTTCATGGCAAAGATTAATCCTGTAGGACCTGACATTGGCTGCACACCACAGACATCGTATGCCATTAAGTTTGGCATAGCACGTCTTACGAGCGCAATCAATACAGGGTTCCAATTTGCAACACTTGTTGTGTTGTTAGCTGGACCGGATTCTTGAATCATTCCTTCTTCTTTTAAAGCTACTTCCTGATTCTCGAGTATCGCGGCTGTTACAGCTTTTCTGTGGCTGTCGGTGATTTTACCAGCTGATTCTTCATCTAGTACTGGTGCCCACTTTTCAACCAACTTATCGTAAGATACTGTATTTTGCATCTGTACCCCCTATTTTGCGGTTTTCTTAATTGCTTTTAAATACTGGTCCATTGAACCTGATACTTCCATTGCTGGACTATCATCTTCTTCAATTTCATCAGTACCTGTTACTTGATTAGATTTGAAATATGATTCCTTAACTGTCGCTACTTTTTGTGCAAAAGTTTCTTGGTCTTCGTAATCAATATTATCAACTAACTTTGTAAGCTTTTCGACTTGAGTGTCAGCTAATCCTTTAGAAGCTTCTCTGATTACAGCGTCTCTTCTAAATTCTTCTAACTCCTCAGCCATGCTTATGGCGTCGTCTGTGGCCTTATTGAGTTTTTGCTCAAGGTCATCAACGGTGTCTGCTAGCTCTTCAACCATGTCAGTTTTTCCTTCTGGCACTTCGATGTAGGACTCAGTAAACAAGCCTTTTAACTTGTTCATAAAGTCTTCTGCAATCTCAGTTCTTAAACCATTTTGGATAGCTAACTTGTTGTCTTCCATCCAGCCTTCAACTACGTAGTTTAGGTAGCTGTCAACTTTCTCTACGAGGTCAGCCTTTGTAGATTCAATCTCCTCGGCTAATTCTTCGTTATACTTCTCTTCGAGTCTATCAATCTCAGCATTTACTTTTGAATTGATTGCAGTCTCGAAAATGATTTCTGCTTTCTGCTTAAATTCATCAGACAGTGTTGCTTCTTCATTTACCAAAGCTTTTAGATCGTCTTTAAAATCTGCCTCAACTTTTACTGTTGGCTTTTCTTCTTCAGCGATTGGCTCGCCATCAAAAGCCTCAGGACTTGTACTACTATACATGCTGTGTGCCATTGCATTGATTTGTTTCTTATTCATCTTTTGCATTGTACCAACCATAGCAGCAATCATTCCTGCCTTAGTCTTTGGCATTGGATCTTGCTTAGTGTTATCAGCAGCGGTACCGCCAGCCATTTTTCTTTTTGGCGCTGTACCACCAGCATCGGCTGCTTTGTCAACAGAAGCGACTGACTGAGCTTCAGCATTCTTAGGGTCGTGTTTCATCTCAGAGATTTCCTCATCCTCTTGGAGCTCCACGTCCTGATTTTCTATTTTTTCAGTCATTTTAGACTCCTTATTTTGATTTTAATATTGAGAGGAAATTCTTAAATGCGCGGACCTGCGTCTCATAGAGATCAGTTCTTCCAGCTTTTTTAATTTCAGTCTCCATTATTTCAATTGTCTGAGGTTTCACAACACCGTTATTCCATACCCATTCAACACCTTCCATTATCCCATTAACAAATGCTCCAGGTGCAGATGGATCTTGCACGATATCTACCGCGTTAAGAATATAATCGTCATTAACGACCATTGCGTTGTTGCGTTGGCTCAAACTTCCCATACCACGAGTCGATACACCGAACGTCACATCACCATCGAGTAAGCCTTTAACGACTTCACCCATTGGGGTTTTCAGTATCGATGCTTCACCCACAATATCATTACCTTGAAACTCAAGTTTATTGATTTTGTGAGAAACCTTATCTAAATTTACGGTCGGTCCTTCAGGGTGATTCAACTCACCGACTGCTCTACCTTTTTGTACTTGCTCTGTATCATACTTACCTACAGCCTTTTCCATGATAGGCATTGGATATATACGACCGTTTCGATTCTTTTTTTCTGCTTGTGCAAAGATTCCTTGAATCTTATAATTTTTTTCGCCAGTTTTTTTATCTTCAGTAATTAAAAATTCAATATCATTTTCTGTAAATTCTGATATTAACTTCATATTAACCTCTTGGATACGCTATTTTTGTAAAATGCGTGGTTGATGTACCTGCATGAATCTCGTCTTCTTTTTCTTTTTGAATTACAATGGCTTGGTTTTCATGCATTTGAAATGTTCCACCAGTAGTTACGTTTGTAATTAAATCATCTGCAGTTGCACAAATATAAACATTTTGTGCTTTACCTACGGTTGTCTTATTACTATTACCATTTGCCGTAACTTTGGCTGCTAATGCTCTTATTTCCATTATCTCATCCTTTTATATTGTTTCATAAACTCACTGGCAGCTTTTTCAGCTTCTCTTTGAGATTTATACACATCAAGTCTGTCGCCATCTATATAAGCAACAAACCCATTTCTTTCTTTATGTATCATAACCTTAACACCCTTAATCTTTTTATCAAAGACTATTTTACCTTCAGGACGTCTACCAGTTAACTCTCTCAGTTCTAAAAAAGTTTTCATTATTACCTTTATTTATACTTTTTTCGATTTAGACAGCTGCGCCTTCAATCTCATCGTCTCCGTCATCCTCATCGACGATTTCTTCTTCTCCATCATCAAGTTCTTCTTCATTGGATTCCTCATCTGTGTCAGCATCGTTATCCTCTGTCTCGTCTTCGATAGCCTCATCTTCAGCATCTCCAATGTCTTCAGCTGATTCTGTGTCATCTCCATCTATTTCATCCTCTATCTCTTCATCTTCAGGATCGCCATTATAAATTTGACCTGCTAATTTTACTTTAGCTTGGTCTAAAACATCAGTTAGTTTAACTGTCATGACGTCATTAAATATTTCATTTGCTTTATTGTAATCTTTATCAAGAGAACTCTTAACTAAATCTGCTAATGGATTCTCTTCTTCTTTAGTTACATCTTGTACTTCACTCATTACACTACTCCTTGGTCATCATCTGGTTGTTGTTGTGCACCAGCAATTTCTTTGTTCATATTATCTATAGTCTCATCATCAAACAACAATACGTTCTTTTGTACCCATTCTTTTGAAAAGTACTCACCTACGTAATTTGTAATTTGATCTAATGATTGAATTCTTTCTCTTAATAATTCTGCTTCTTTAAGTTCTGCAAAATGATTGTCTCTCAAAAAATCTATTGTTACTTTATTTTTCCATGAGTTCCAATCATCTTCAGTTATAACATTTTTTAATATTAACTGTTTCTTAAGAATATCATAAAATAAATTTGCAAACCTATTTCTTAATCTATCAATAAACTTTTGAAACTTTAATTCGTCTCTGCTTATTTCAGTAGCTCTACCTAAAGAAAACTGTTGTTCTTGTTCTAAACGATTCATAGGAACGTTTAAAGATCTATACAATCTTTTTTGAAAATATATTATGTCTTCAATCTGTCCTAAGTTTTCTCCACCTGGTAAAGTACTAATCTCGGTACCCCTACCACCTTCTCTACGTGGTAACCAAAAATCTTCCAACATAGACATGTGTTTTCTATCATCTCTTATCTCACCAGTCTTGGCATCATAAACTAACTTGTTTCTATACTTAGCCATAATATCTTTCATATATTGTTCGGCTTTACCACGTGGTAAGTTACCAACGTCTATATAAAACATTCTACGTTCTGGTGCTCTTGCTAGTCTGTAAATAACAAGAGAATCTTCCATCATTCTAAGTTGAGTTATCGGTTTCAATGCTTTATGAAGATATGATATAACTTTTTTTCTATGTTCATCTAGTAAACCTGACGTACAATAACTTACTGAGTCCAAAGTTAACTTAACGCCAGATGCTTGTGATCCTGGTTTTTCTTGATAGATATAAAATTCATTTACTTTATCTACTAAAGTCGCTCCACTTATTGGATCTTTTTTCTTTTTAACTTGTTTTACTTTTCTTATCTTTACTGTATCAATATATCTTATTTCTTGAATACCAGCTGTTGGATTATTTTCATCTACTATTAAATGATGATATATTCTTCCATCAATGTACCATCTTCTAAATATGTCATGCCCTAGTTCTTTAAAGTTTAACATGTTAAAAATGTTTTCAAACTCTTCAAACATTGTTTTCTTAACACTTGCACTTACAGGTACGTTATCAACATTTAAAGCTACTGATGGTTTATTTTCTGCTGCAGTTATTGCTTCATTAACAATGTCTTCAATCGCTGCATCAGCTTCAGGCTGATAAGCTGAACCTCTATATTTAAGTATTAGTTGTGCTTGGTCTTTTGAATCATCACCTTCCATATTAATATAGTGACCATAGTGTGAACCTGCAGAGGTTGCTGTAACGTAACCTGCACCGTCATCATCTCGTGGTGGTACAATAGACTTGATAGCCTTATTATCCTTAGCACGAGTTATTTCAAAACCAAATAATTTAAAACCTTCTGCCATATTAATTCCTTTTTATTAGGAGGACCTTAGCCCTCCTAATATTTATAGTTAAGATGTAGTGTCAGTCTCGTAGTATTGATAAGCGAAAGTAATAGTAAATCTTTCGATCTCATCGTTAGTAGCGTAACTTAAATCAATAGCTGACATGTCTTGAGGATATGATCCTCTGAATGTATACTTTTTGATTGTTTCGCCTGATCTATCGAGCTGTTCAACTAACAGATCTGCTTCATATGCAACTGGAGTCGTAAGACCGGTATTTGCACTGTGTGCATTCATACCATTCATCCATCTCTCCATTGAGTTTCTGATAGCAAAGTCTGTATCGTTTATTATTGTTACTGTCCATACATCGAACGTTCTGTCTCCAGCCATTTTTAATTGTCGACCTCTAAATGGTACAACAATCTGACCTAACGTTGAACCTGGTAACTGAGCCGTTTCACAAAGAAAGGATGTCAGTTCTGGATCACCGTTAGCATAACCTGGAAAGTTAATTGTAGCCTTGAAGAGGTTAGGACGAGCCCCGCCGCCTCTTAGCTTCGATTTAAAATCATCAACGCCTAATACTGCCATTTATACCTCCTTAAACTGTACCAACGACTTCTTCAAAGTCTACGCCAGTTCTAACAGCCACAAAATTGAGTGTGACGAAGTTGATTGATCTCGCAGGTTTGATAAAGATACTTGCTACAAACTCGTTTCTATCTATCACTGCAGGTGTATTATTAGTTTCATCTGCAACGACTCTAAAGTCTGTAATACCTCTTCGACCTTTGACTTCTCTTAACACTGGTTCGACGATGTTTACAAATTCTGCTCTTGTAAATTCATCATTGAACTCAAACAATACTTGCTCTGCAGCTCTTGCAATAGCTCTTTCAAGTACTAAGAATAATCTTCGTACATTGATTCTATCGAAGGCTGAAGGTCTTGCAAGTTTTGTCTTATCACCAAACAAAATAACGCCTGCACCTGGTATGTTAGCGATTGGATTTACTCCTGCTTTATACAAAGTGTCTCTTTGTGGTTTTGTTGGTGAGAACAATAATGATGTAATACCAAAATATTGACCTCTTCTAGAACCTGCTGGTGAGAACCATGGTGCTCTGTTTAAATCAGTTGCAGCCATGATACCTGCAGTAGATGACGCAGCTGGTAAGTTAATGAATTGATCATTAAACTTATCGAATACTTTTATGAAGTTACCGTCCATAACTAAGTAAGATGACTTAGTAAAAGTATCAGCTGTGGCTACAATATTACTTACTATTGTAGATGCACTTGTTTGATTGACAATATCGTTTCTTGCTGGTGAAGCTACAACTATACAGTCTTTTCTTAAAGAAGCAGCAGTTGCTACTAAATCATTTACTACTGTGGTATGATCGGTTCTAGTTACCATTGATGGTGCAATCAAGAAATCAATCTCAACAGCGTCTTTATCTTCGAAAAGATCAAAACCTGCTAAAATGTTTGCAGTTGATAAACTTGCAACATCAACTCCACCGGCAAAGTTATAATCAATGTCAGTGTTTGTAGTTCCTGTTGTCTTAGTGAAGTTATCACCACTATCGATATTTGTTCCAGCTCCTGCTGCTCTAAAATCTGAATCAAAGTCAACTAACCATGCATACTTTGATGTTTCGTTAATTACGTCTTTAACAAAGATATTTGAACCTGCAGTAGTTTTAGCGTTCTTACCAAGTGA
>CENO01011752.1_pt1 | contig 13700 bp, 10 predicted proteins | sample 530271 | NCBI WGS metagenome assembly CENO01 (sample SAMEA2619857, study PRJEB7988) | marine metagenome | biome: marine biome (ENVO:00000447); feature: surface water layer (ENVO:00002042); material: "saline water (ENVO:00002010), including plankton (ENVO:xxxxxxxx)" | depth 5 m | reverse complement strand
CACCAACACCAGCACCAACACCGGCACCAACACCAGCGCCAACACCAGCACCAACACCAGCACCTTCTGGTTTAGCTGTGGGGGGTGATATAGGTGTTAGTGGACCTTTTGCTTTAGATTCAGATGTTAATAGCCCAGATATTACGAATGTTGAAAATGGATTTACTAATAGAGCTCAATTTGTAGAAGATAACGCAACAATTTTAGGATGGATGGGTGGTAGTGATGAATTAGAAGTATTCCAGGTCATAGCTCAGAGCGAAGGCTCCGTTGCCTTAGAACTAGAGATAATAAATCACGATGGCGACAGTGGTGACACTACAAACAATACTGATATAGATATTTATGTAGTTGATACGGATGAAGAAACTGTTTCTTCAGGAGCAGGTCTAGGTAAAACGGAAACAGCTGAATTACCAGCAGGTAATGGAACAATTTATTATTTAATTATTGATCACTGGCGAGGGTATAACTCAGTTCCTTCATCTTATGTAATAACTCAGACACCAAATTTTGCAACTTCTACTGATCAGAAAGAAGCAGTAGACAGATCTAATTCTGACTTCAGTTTAGACCAAATATTAGTTGTTAAGAAATCAATGCCACCTGAAATGATTGTTGATTTTAATGCAACTGAGAATGAGCTTTTAGAATCAATGGGCAATAGGTCAGGAGGCTTAGTTGAAATTACTCCTATAGAGTTAAGTGAAATGGCAGGACTTCCTTCAGATGAAGGCTACTCTTCAAGACTAAAAGAAGACTTCCCGAATGCTTATAAAAAAGGTAGATGGCAGAAAGCCCTATCTATTCTACAATCTAGATCACCTAACTTAGCAATAGAGCCAGATTGGAACATGTATACTCATGCAGATCCATTTGTAGCAGATCCTAGCTATAACACTTATCAATGGTGGAATTTCGATGTAACTAATCTTCCAGAAGGTTTGGATATTATCGGCCAGGAAGTCAAACCAATAAACGTTGGAGTTCTTGATTCAGGAAGTCCAAGCCTAGATGATCCAAGTTTTGCAAGATCAACTTTTCTTCCAGATTGGGGTTGGGATATGGAAGACAATGATACTGATCCGATGGACGAAGAATTTTTATTATCAGACTTTAGTCATGGAATTCATGTTGGCAGCACAATTGCGATGTTAAATGATGGTCTAGATGGCAATGGGATGGGCGCTAGGATAACTCCAATCAGAGTTTGTTATCAGGGTGGTTGTGGAAATACTTATGATGCTTACTTATTTGTCAATGGCGATGCTAATCAATCAAATACTTATTTCAAGGAAAGAGTAGCAGATAATCAAGGTGTACCGGTTAGTCAGGTAACTGAAAAATTACATTCAATAAATATGAGTTATGGTGGAGGTGGTAGTCAAACTTCACAAGCTTGCGTTAAATTAGCAGAACTATCTGAAAATGGGATATTAGTAGTTTCATCATCAGGTAATAGTGGCATAGGATCTATTGGATACCCTTCATCCTGTCCAACTGTCTATTCTATTGGCGCAACTAATGGAACAGATAGAAGATCAAGCTATTCTTCAACAAATCAATATATAGACTTTGCTGCTCCAGGGGGAGAATACTCAGATTGGAACGGTGATGGTGTTGATGATTTGGTTTACGCCTATGCTTATTGGGAAAATTATGTCATGAATAGCAATAATGGTAATTTCATGATTGGTGCTCAAGGAACTTCAATGGCTTCGCCACATGCAGCTGGAATACTTGGTCTAATTAAATATTATTACGAGGAAGTTGCCAAACCATTCGAAACAAACACATCATTACCAACAGTACTTAAATACACTCAAGTAGATAAGATGTTAAGAGCTAATCTACTTACCAATGATGTGAATAAAGAAGCAAGAGATAATGATCCAACTGCTAGACCAGGTTGGGATGAGCATTTAGGTTTCGGAATAATTGACTTAGAGAAGAGTCTTAAATCAATTAACGCTTTTAATAGTGGTTACTTTACTAGCTTTGATAATCTTCCTTATTATGAAGGTCCAGCATTAGTATCTTTAGATGCAGCTAGTTCATATGAAGGAACATTTACTTTAACACCTAATGGTGCTGCTGGTGCAGGCTTTAATACAGTCACGTACACTTATGTAGATGAATTCCTAGACGTAACCAATAATGGTTCTACTTATACAGTTAAGAAAGATCCAGATTATTCATGGGCAGGTTGGGTGAATACACCAATTACTTTTAGTTTTCCAATGGAAGCTGGAGCAGGTGTTCCATATGACGGCTATGAACTGCTATCAGTTGGAGTTAATGTGATATTCCATGTAATAGGAAGCGCATACGATGTTAATTTCCCAACTCTTAAAGCTCGTCTACTTGATGATGTTGGAATATTGGTTGCTGAATCCACTTCCTCAGTCACTGATGGAGTAGGAGCATTTGTTTTTGATGAATTAACAGCAGGAACCTATAGATTAACAATTGGTTCAGATATAAATGGAGATAACTCATGGGGTGGTCCTGGAGAAATGTCTGGCTCTAGCGATTTATTTCAAATTACAGATACAAATGTAACTGTGGACATAAATCTTGCTCCTGAGAAAACAGGAGTTGCCAATAGTGCTCCTGAAATAACTTCCACTCCAACTACAGTTGCTTTTGTAGGGCAATCATACATATATGGTGTAGAAGCTTCAGATGCGGATGGTGACGATCTCACATACACATTAACTGTATTTGATTCATCTGGAAATGAAGTTGACTCTTTCTTATCCTTTGGAGCCTTTCCATGGCCCGCAACAACTTTATCAGGAACACCAACGGCCGATGATGTAGGTGTTTACACTGTGAGAATCGTAGTAACAGATGGTACTGATGCTGCTGTTCAAGAATACTCCTTAGAAGTTAAGCAAAGCTAATCTTTAATGAGAAAGGAAAAAGATTCCATGATGGAAGATTTTTTTAGTTCAATCACACCAAAATACAATTTCGGTGATAGAAGACTACCAAAAGAACCTGATTATTCTCAAGATGATTATTGGGCAGCCTTACCAACTTTACCTTCAGTAGCAGAGTTATTTCCTAAAGAATTAAAAAAGGAAAGCAAAGAAAAAGAAGTAGATTGTTTTTTTATTCATCCCACTGGTTTTTTTCTTGAAGATTGGAATTTTGCTATCTCAAAAGATACATCAACATTTCAAAGAACTGAATTAATGCTTGCAACTCAAGCATCTATTTTTAATGAGACTGCCAACATCTATGCTCCTGAGTACAGGCAAGCAACTTTTGCTGCGATTGCTACAAACTTAGAACAAAATAGTGTTAGCTCATTAGAGTTAGCTTACCAAGATGTAAAAAATTCTTTTTCTTATTACATTGATAATTTTGCAAATAATAGACCATTAATTTTAGCCTCACATAGTCAAGGATCTCTCCATGCCCAAAGATTGTTATCAGAAGAATGTTTTAAGAGCTATTTCGATAGGAATTTAATTGTTGCTTATCTTATAGGATATCCTCTTGAAGAGAATTACCTTGATTTTCAAAATTACAAAATATCCTCTTCCGAAGATCAAATTAAAGCTGTAATTCAATTTCAGACTGTAGGAGAAGGAGCAAAGAGAGAAAAGTTAAAATATTGGATGTATGATGGCAGTGGTTATTCATTACAACCAATTAAAAAGCTTGCAACAACAAACCCTATTTCTTGGGATTCTTCATTAGGTTGGCATAAATCAGAATTTGATTCTTTGGTAATGCCAAAAATTTCAGGAGTTTCGGTTTTAATGGACTATCATCGTGCTGAAAGTAATGAAAGTTCAATAAAAGACATATGGTTGCCATCAAACCAAAATTTTTCTGCAAAAATAAGTGATGATGGATACCTTGAAACAAATGGTCCCACAATAGATAGAATTTTGGGCAAAGTTATTGGCTGGGATAAAGATCTGCATGTATGGGACTACCAAATTTTTTGGAATCATATAAGAAAGAATGTTAAAAAAAGAGCAGATGCCTTTTTAGGAAAATAATTGAAACTTAATAATCTAGAAAAAATTTCATTCGGACTTGGTGGAGGAGTTAATGCCATAAAGACTGATTTCTTTGTCTTTTATCTAGGTGTTTATTATTTAACAATTATTGGATTGAGCCCTTTACTCACAGGTATCGCATTATTTATAGCTTTAATTTTTGATGCCATAACAGATCCTCTGATAGGGGCATTTTCAGATCGACTAAAAACCAAATACGGTCGCCGTCATTTACTTATGGCACTATCTTTAATACCGATATCATTAAGCTATATCCTGCTTTTTATTCCTGATACTTCATGGGCACAAGATGAGATAAAACTTTTTCTTTGGCTACTTTGCTTTACAATTTTAACGAGATTCTCTGTAACTATTTTTGACATACCACATAGAGCATTAGCTGCTGAAATTCCTGATACATATGAAGATAAAGCAAAAATTATGTCCCTTAGAGAAGGTTTTCAATCTTTAATTGCACTTTCTCACTCTTTTATTATTCTACCTTTATTGAATTTTAGCTCTGATTCCTCTTCCTGGTTAAATGTAGGTCTTATAGGTGCATTTTTAATGTTTATCTTTGGGCTCATATCTATCATAGGCACAAAAAATTTAATACCTAACCTAAGAACATGGAATGAAGACATTAATTCCATACATAATTCAAGATGGAAAAAATTAAGCTCGGAATTAGGGCTCGTTTTTAAAAATAGAACCTTATTAATATTTCTTATTGGCTCAATATTTATACAAATTGCATGGGGTCTTGCTAACAGCTTAACACTTTTAACTAATACTCATTTTTGGGGACTTGAAACAGTTCAACTACAACAATTCATAATAGTTTACTTTTGCTCAACTATTTTTAGTTGGCTTATAACCCCAAAACTGGTGGAATTATTTGATAAGAAAAACATAGTAATTTTCAGCTTAGTCATTGTTGGGCTGTTCCAATCTTTACCCTTTTTGCTTTATAAATTTGGCTTAACACCACCACAAGGGAGTCAGGAACTAATTTTATTTTTATCATTTCCGCTTTTCTTGACAGGAACATTCTCTTTGGTGAGTTTAATGACGAGAGAAGCCATGATTCCAGATGTCATTGATGCAATACATTTGGAATCAAATATAAGACAAGATGCGACTATAAGTTCGCTGACTTCATTCTGCGCTAAATGTATGACAGGATTTGGACAATTTTTTTCAGGCTTTATTCTTTGGTTAATTGCTTTTCCAAGAGAAGCCAATGAACCTACACAGACTCAAGAAGAATTTCTAGCTTTTTTTCAAGGACCAATGATTTTGATTCTCTTTCTAATACCTATTTTTATATTTTCTTATTATTCAATAACAAGGAAAAAGCATAGAGAGATTAAAGAAGGTTTAGAGAATTCTTAACTTGGAGTTTATAATTTAAATTCATTAAATTAAGGGCTTAAAAATGGATGTAAAAGAAGCAATAAATAAAAGACGTTCAGTAAGAGCTTTTTTAGATAAAGAAGTTGATATTGAAACCGTAAAAGATATTTTAGAGATCTCTAAAAGAGCACCATCAGGGGTAAATTCACAACCTTGGAAAGTTTATGTCTTAATGGGAGAAGCAAAAAATAAATTAGTAAAAGAGGCTTGTGAGAAATTTGATAAAGGTGAAATGGAAAAAGAACTCTATCAAGTTTATCCAGAAGAAAGACCAGATTGGTATAAGGCTAGACAAAGGAGTACAGGTTTTGCTTTATATGGAGCACTTGGCATTGGCAAAGAAGATATGGACAAAAGAATTGCTCAAGCAAAAAAGAATTATGAATTTTTTGGAGCACCAGTGGGGCTTTTTATAACTGTAAATAAAGCTGTTGGCCCAAATGGTTGGGGTCATGTCGGTCATTTTATTCAAAATGTATGCTTAGCTGCTGTAGGAGCAGGATTGGGAACATGCCTTCAAGAAGCATGGGCAGGACTACCAACATTAGTAAAAGATCATGTTGGTCATGGCGATGATGAAATACTTTGGTGTGGAATTGCCTTAGGTTATGAAGATGTTAACCATCCAGCAAATAGTTTTGTAACAGAGAGAGAGGAACTCGAAAGTTACGCGAAAATACTAGAATGAAAGAATTTAGTCACCCTAGTCAACACGGCAATCTAAGAGGTGTTATATGGGATGACGTTCAAAATCCAATTGGAACTGTTCAGATAGCTCATGGTCTTGCTGAATATCATGGACGATATATTGAGACTGCAAAATTTTTAAATAGTTTGGGCTATATAGTCTACTGTAATGATCATTTAGGCCATGGCTTGCATATCTCTGATGGCAAGCTTAAGGGTTATTTCAAAGAAGAGGGAGGTTATGATGCTGTTGTAGATCAGTTAGCTGAAATGAATTCACATATTCGGAAAGAAAATCCTTCGTTAAATCATTATATTTTAAGTCATAGTCTTGGAACTCCTTTGACTTTATCTCTGCTTCAAAGAAATGTTTCTTTTCATGGAGTAGTTTTAAGTGCGCCATTTAGCATAACTCCAGGCCTTCTTTTTTTAAATAATCTGCTTTTATGGCCAGAATATACCTTCAATGATAGAAAATCTATTAGCAATGAAATGGAAAAACATACAACTTTAAAACATAACTCTTTCTTCGAACCCAATAGAACTACTCATGATTTTCTTTCAAGAGATGAGGTTAAAGTAGATGAATATATTGCTGATCCATATTGTGGCTTTCCTAAAACTATTCAGCTATGGAAAGATCTAGTTGTGGGCTTTAAAAATCTTTGGACTAAAAAAAGCTTTTCTTCTATGGATGCAAAAACCCCATTTCTAGTTTTAACAGGAAGTGAAGACCCGATTAATGATAAAGGTAAACAAGCTCAAGAAATATCAAATTTATTAATTGATTGTGGTTTTAAAGCAGAATTTAAGTCATATGAGGGAATGAGACACGAACCTCTTACAGAAATACAAAGAGATACTGTGATGCATAAGATCAAAGAATTTTTTGGATCTAATATTTAATTTCTTCTTCTATTAGGTTGAACATAGGTTTGAAGAATTAAAATTCTTTCAGTAATTATCTCCCTAATTTTAAAATTATTTCTGGCAATTCTTCTTGCTTCTTGTAGATCTCTTAATGCTTCTTCATACCTTCCTGAATAGAAAAGAAATTCACTATTAGTGAGATGATAGCCGAGCATATTATTGCTACTTTTTTGCACTGCACTTAAATCTTTCAATAAATTTATATCTACAGGGCGATAGAATTTTATATCTTCTAGAATCTGTTCTGCAGCAATATAGTCTTCTTCTAATATATGTGCATTAGCGAGATTGTAGCTAAGAGGATAATTGCCCAGTGATACATCTAGAAGTTTCTTAGTGTAGTCTTTGCTTTTTCGAACATTACCCGATTCTGTATAAACCTCCGCAATTGTTGTTTTTATAATTAGATTGTCTGGGTATTTGGCTTCCAGCAACTCAAGAATTTCAATTGCTTTTGTAAAATTTAATTTCTTCTTTTCTAAAAGAGAAGCAAAATAGAGATCTTCATCAGTTTCTCCAATTTCTTTCTCGAAAGCCTTTATTGAAAGATTATCAGTCATCAAAAACTTAACCCTTTGTTTGATCAATTTAAAATTTAAACTATCTACTGTGCCACCAGTAGAGCCTCTTGCTCTTTCACGTGATTCTGTGATTCTTCTAGTTGTAATTGGGTGAGTTAAAAGAAATTCTGGAATATTATCACCACTCAATCGTCTTAATTCTTGCATGTTTTTGAACATTTCTGCCATCTCGTTTGTGTCATATCCAGAGTTTTCTAGAGTTACAAAGCCTTCTCGATCTGCTTCAGTTTCATATAGTCTCGAGAATCTTAATTGTTGTGATGCAAGAAGTCCCTGTCCTCCCAGTATGGCTGCTGGACTTCTCGTTGTAACCGCAACAACAATTGAAGCCAATATTGCTGCCATGCTAGCGTTACTTCTGTCACTACTTTCAAGAATTTGTCTAGCAAAGTGTCTTTGACTTAAGTGAGCTAATTCATGTGAAACTACAGAAGCAAACTGAGCCTCATTATCAGAATGCTTAAATAAGCCTGCATTAATTCCAATTATTCCACCAGGAGCAGCAAATGCATTTAGGTTATTATCTTCAATTAGCAATACCTCGAATGTTTTTTTGCTTACTTTGCTGTTCTCACCAATTTTATAAATAAATAATTCTGTCCATTCTTGAACAATTGGATCATAAAGTATTTTTGCATCCTTCTTCAGGTCACGTAGAAATTGTCTTCCAAGAGCTTGTTCTTCAGTTTCAGATACAGCACCACTAAGTCTGTCTCCTATTAACGGTAGTTCAATTGTTTTTTCTTGTGCAATAACAATATTTGCAAATACTATGCATATAAGAAAATGAATTGTTTTTTTAATCATAAGAGTTAACTATAATTATTTGATAACGATTTTATAGGAAAATTCAATAAAATGAGATTAAATAATTTATTAAAGAACCAACAGTTAATGTTTCTTTTTACAATTCTGGCCGTTGGATTCTTTTCTTTGTGGGTAGTTGGCGACTTATCCTCGTTTATATTAACAAGTATAGTTTTAGCCTTTTTATTTAATCCAATCCATGTTTATTTCACTAAAATTGGTGTTCCAAAGCGAATAAGCGTGCTCATTACATTTATGATTGCAATTCTATTAGCATTCTTATTTTTAATAATATTTATACCTCTTTTTGTAAATGAGGCTCAAAGATATCTTTCTGAAATTCCAAGTTTTTCATTTTTACAAGAACCATTGAGGGATTTTTTAGGCCAAATTAATGCTCCTATTGAATCAATAGAAGGTGCTCAAAGCTTATTATCAGATATAAGTGGTTTAGCTTCTGATGCGTTATCTTTTGGTCTATCTAGAATACAAGAGACATGGAACCTTTTCCTCGGAATCACTCTTGTTCCTATCTTTCTTTTTTTCTGGTTGTGGGATACAGACACATTATCTTCTGGATTTTCAGCGCTTGTACCTAAAAAAAGGAAATTCTTGGTTAGAGTTTGGAATGAAACAAATGATCAGGTACAAAATTATTTCAAAGGAAAATTTATTGAAGTACTTGTAGTTGGTGTTGCAGGAAGTTTAATGTTTTGGGCACTTGGTTTGGATAGTCCAGTTTTAGTGGGCACAACATTAGGCCTTAGTCAGCTGATACCTTTTTTTGGGCCCGTATTTATGACATTTCCGATACTGGCAGTTTCGCTAGCTCAATTTGGCTTTGAGCCTTATGTGCTAGTCATTTTCCTTGCCTTTGTAATTCTGCAATTTATAGATGGAAACATATTTTTACCTATCTTAATGGCTGGAGTAGTTAAATTGCCAGCAGTAGTAGTGTTACTTTCAGTATTCTTTTTTGGTGCAATTTTTGGAATTTGGGGAATATTTTTTGCTGTACCATTATCCAGTTTCATAAAATCAATTATGGATAACTGGAAATTTCTTGACTCTTAACCTAGAGAGCTTAGCGTCTGATAAACATCTTCTACATGACCAGGAACTTTAACACCTCGCCATTCTTTTACTATTACCCCATCTGGATCAATTAGAAAAGTGCTTCTTTCTATTCCCATGTATTTTCTTCCATACATCGATTTTTCTTTCATTACTCCATAGGCGTTACACATATCCTCATTTGGATCTGATATTAATGGAAAATTTAAAGATTCTTTTTCTTGAAAACTTTTATGAGATTTAATTGAATCTCTTGAAACTCCAACTATGACACAATTTTTTGCTTTAAACTTTTTTGCGTAATCTCTAAAATCTTGACTTTCTAAAGTACATCCAGAAGTTTTATCTTTTGGATAAAAGTATATTACGAGGTATTTTCCTTTGAAGTCATCCAGACTTAAATGCTCGTTTTCATCAATTAAGCCTAAAAAACTTGGTGCTTTTGTTTTATCATTCATGAATAGATTATAGGAAAAAATATTTTGAAAGGAAGTATCGTAGCAATTGTTACTCCAATGGATCACAAGGGATCAATTGATTTTGATTCATTTAGTAGACTGATTAAATTTCATGAAGATTCAGAAACTGATGGAATTGTGCTTGTTGGAACCACTGGAGAGTCAGCAACACTTAATAAGGAAGAGAGAGAAGAGATATTTAAATTTGCAGCTGAATTAACACATATTCCCTTAATGGCAGGAATAGGAAGCTCTTCAACATTAGAGTCTTGTGAGCTAGCAGAAGTAGCCTTGAAGCATGGAATAATTGAATGTTTGGCAGTGACACCTTACTACAATAAACCCTCTCAAAAAGGATTATCTCTTCATTATAAAGAGCTATGTAAAACCGAGGCGAATATAACTCTATACAATGTTCCAGGAAGGACAGGAGTCGATCTTTTGCCTAAAACTGTTTTTGATCTTATTGAAATAGAAAATATCACAGGCATTAAAGAAGCTGTAAATACTGCTGATAGATTTGAAGATCTCTTAAAGGTAAAAGCAGCAAGACCTGAATTCTCCTTGCTATCGGGAGATGATCCAACATTTGTAAGTTTTATGAAAAAAGGAGCTGATGGAATTATTTCTGTAGCGGCAAACGTAATGCCAAAACAAATAAAGAAATTAAGTGATCTATGTTTTTCTAAGGAATTTGAAGAGGCAGAAGCAATCAATGAAAAATATTTAAACCTTTATGAACTTTTATTTACAGAAGCAAGTCCAAGTCCTTGTAAATTCTTACTTGAAAAAATGTCGTTACTAGAGAATAATCTTAGATTACCTTTACACCCACTCTCGGAGGAATTTAAGGAAGAAATATATGAAGCTTTTAACAAAATTTAGTTTTTTAATTTTTGGAATACTTATTCTAGAAAGTTGTTCAGTAACAGAGAATACTGAGAAGTATTGTCCGGAAGATGGCTGTTTATTGGTTAGAGAGAATCCAAATGACAGGTACAATGAAGAGGTAGCCAAATCAGATATTGAGCAAGAATTCGAAGCATTAGAAGTTTCAAATGATTTTCCTTACCCACCAGAAGGCCAAAGTTATTTAAAAGAAGGTTTAGTGCCCAGACCAAAAAAAATATTTTCGTCTGAAGGCTCTGAAAGTGTTGAGGTTCGTAGATTGGGAGGCATCTATTGGATATACATGGAAGCATTACCATCAAAGACATGGCCTTTAATGAAAGATTATCTATTTGATAATCAATACAATCTAATTTTTGAGAGTGCTGAAAGCGGAAAAATAACAGCAGAAAAATCTGCTGACAAGATGTTTGTTACGTTAGAGCATGGAATAAAAAATAATAGTTCAGAAATCTATTTATCCAATGAAGACAAAACAAGCAAAGATCAGGAATTTTTTGAACAAATGGCATCCTATTTATCTGAAAATCTGCCAGGCTATCAGGGTGATTCAATTGCAGCACAAGGCTTGAACTTAAATAAAAAAGCAAGAATTGTTTATGTAAAAAAAGAAATAGGTATTGAATTTAGGTTGCCATTTGAAAGAACTTGGTCAGCAATTTCTAGAGCAGTTGAGAAAGCAGGATATGAAGTCTCTGATAGAAATAGAGAATTAAGATACATTCAAATTAAAGTTAAAAAAGAAAATACAGGATGGTTAAATAATCTATTTTCTCCTGTAAATACTGAAAGATATTGTCCAGAGGGCGGATGTTTATTTGATGGCGAGGAGAATGTTGATGCAGATTATGAGTTAATTTTTTCTGAATCCGAGGAGAACACACTTTTAGAATTTAAAAAATTATCTAATACCAATATAACTGTCGATCAACTAGTTGATGAAATAAACGAATCATTATCATGATAGAGAAAATCAATCTTATTTCAGAAGGTAAAGCCAAATCACTTTACGAAACTCCTGATACATCCGAATTATTAATGGTGTATAGAGACGATACTTCAGCTTTTGATGGCAAGAAAAAAGAAGCATTAAAAGGCAAGGGAGAAATAAATAATAAGTTTAATGCCTTCATTATGGAGCATTTAGCTAATAATGGCGTTGAAACTCATTTTCTTAAATTAGTCGATAAAAATGAAAGTCTTGTAAAGCGACTTGATATGCTACCAGTTGAATGTGTCGTAAGAAATATTGCTACAGGATCATTGTGTAGAAGATTAGGAGTTGAGGAGGGCATTAAATTTGAAGAACCTCTTTTCGAGTTTTTTTTAAAAGATGATGATCTTGGAGATCCGCTTATAAATGATAATCATATAACAGCATTTGGTTGGGGAACTGAAAAAGAAATAGTAGAGATGAAAGAAATTACATTTAAAATCAATCATCTTCTTTGCACGCTTTTTAAGGAAGTGGGACTAATTTTAGTTGACTATAAAGTTGAATATGGAAGATTTGGTAATGCTTTGATACTCGGTGATGAATTTACTCCAGATGGTTGCAGAATTTGGGATGCAGAAACAGGAGAAAGTTTAGATAAAGACAGGTTTAGAAAAGACCTTGGTGATGTAGTGGAATCCTATCAAATAGTAGCTCATAAATTAGGAATAACTCTTTAGTTTTTTACTCCAAACCCTACATTTCTTATAATAAGAATTATTATGAAAAATAAAGCTATATATTTTGACTATGCAGCCACAACTCCTGTTGATCCAAGAGTTGCCAAAAAAATGCATGAATGTTTATTGCTGGATGGAAATTTTGGTAATCCCGCGTCAAGATCTCATGAATTTGGATGGAAGGCAGAAGAAGTTGTTGAAAAAGCACGATTGCAAGTGGCAGATTTAATAAATGCAGATTCAAGAGAAATAGTTTGGACATCAGGAGCCACAGAATCAGATAACCTTGCCATAAAAGGCGCGGCTAAATTTTACAAAGATAGAGGAAATCATATTATTACCTCTAAGATTGAACACAAAGCTGTATTAGATCCCTGCAGACAGCTAGAGAGAGAAGGTTTCGAAGTAACGTATCTAGACCCAAATGAAGATGGAATAGTAACAGTAGAAGAGATAAGCAAACACGTTAAAGATGAAACAATCTTAATTTCATTGATGCATATAAATAATGAGTTAGGTTCAATTAATGATATTGAGGAAATAGGCAATTTTGCACGAGAAAAAAATATTATTTTTCATGTTGATGCAGCACAGAGTATTGGAAAGGTAGAAATAGATTTATCTAAACTAAATGTAGATTTAATGTCATTTTCAGCTCACAAATGCTATGGACCAAAAGGTATGGGGGCTTTGTACATAAGAAGAAAACCTAGAGTTAGGCTTGAAGCGCTTATACATGGTGGAGGCCATGAAAGAGGATTTAGATCAGGAACATTAGCAACTCACCAGATTGTTGGCATGGGCGAAGCTTTTAATTTAGCGAAAAAAGAAATGGCAAAAGATAATAAGAAGATCAAAGAACTATCAGAGCTATTTTGGAATGAAATATCAGATATTGAAGAGATTGTATTAAATGGAAACAGAAAGAATAAAGTTGCAAACATAACAAATGTTAGTTTTTCATATGTTGAGGGCGAATCTTTGATAATGGCACTTAAAGATGTAGCAGTTTCATCCGGTTCTGCATGTACTTCAGCAAGTTTGGAACCTTCTTATGTTCTTAGGGCTTTGGGAAGGCCTGATGAGTTAGCACATAGTTCAATTAGATTCTCTTTTGGTAGATTTACTACTAAAGAAGAAGTTAA
>CENO01003177.1_pt1 | contig 13814 bp, 29 predicted proteins | sample 530271 | NCBI WGS metagenome assembly CENO01 (sample SAMEA2619857, study PRJEB7988) | marine metagenome | biome: marine biome (ENVO:00000447); feature: surface water layer (ENVO:00002042); material: "saline water (ENVO:00002010), including plankton (ENVO:xxxxxxxx)" | depth 5 m | reverse complement strand
CCTTTTGAATCTAAAAGAGTGGACAACTATAGTTTACACAGAGCATTTACATTAGAGAGTGTTGGTAGAAGTAACCTTGCAGTTCTTGATAGAGGTCATGCTCCTGTTGTAATTGAAAAACATTTTGAGTTTGATGAAGAACTCCATAGAATGTGCCCCAATGATGTAAGTTTGTTTGGGTTCTTTCAGACAGAAAGGTACTTCAAAAATATAGAGAATGAGATCAGACGAGACTTTACTTTCCATGACTCGATACTCACACCCTGCAAAGAGATGGTTGACTCTTTGGACACACCGCCTATCTTTCTTCACGTTCGTAGGGGTGATCCTAACCTCGTCGATGCTAGGGGATTTAAGTGGTCGTACACGCAATGTTCATCGCAACATCCTCCACAACCGCTCTCGTATTACGAGGAAGCTCTAAAAGAGTTCCCAGAAGATCAACCAGTAGTCATTTGCTCAGACTCTCCTGAGTGGGTAAATGAACAGGAGTTATTCTCTGGTGATAGATTCCTTGTGTCAGAACCAACAGACAAGTATTCAGATGGATCATACGAACCATTCGTAGACCTCTGTATCATGAGTCTTTGTTCTGGTGCTATCATTGCTAACTCATCATTGTCATGGTGGGGTGCATGGTTGCAGAACAAGAGAGGCAAAGTTGTCGCACCTAAACAATGGTTCGGAACTGATTACAAGGACAAGAATACAAAGGACTTGTACTGCCCAGAATGGATCGTAATTTAATTGTAATAGATAATTTTTTAGATGACCCAGACAGGATAAGGTTTCATGCCTTGTCCTTAGATTTTGATAGGATTCAAAAATCTGTGCCTGGTGTAAGGTCTCATAGGTTAGGTGGGGATCTACAGAAAGAAGTAGAGACTAAACTAAAGACTGCTCTCGGAGGAGAGATTGTATGGGATTGGACACAGGATAGTTTTTGTTTTCAATCATGCCAAGAAGGAACAGAAACTTGGGTTCATGTTGATAGTCAGGGAGAAAGTCAGGGAGAGTGGGCAGCAGTATTATATCTGACTCCTAATCCTATTCTTGATTCTGGAACTGGTATCTATGAGTCTCCTGATGCTGATATGAATATCGGTGTAGGAAATGTTTACAACAGACTGGTTGCGTATCGTGGCAAAGTGTTGTATCATAGAAGTATTCTGCCTGGTTTTGGTAACACACTAGAAACAAGTAGACTCACACAAACATTCTTTTTCGATGTCAAATAAATCTGCATACAAACTTAGAGGATTCGGTCCGCTTTACATCATTAATCTGGATGAACAGCCAGAGAGGATGCAGTGGATGGAAGAACAACTTAAGGAGTGGGAGATAGAAAACTATACTCGCATCTCTGCATACGATGGTAGACCCTCCACTGGTGATGACCTAAGTGATATTCTGGTGGGTAAGTATCCCGACAGTATTACGCCTGGCGAGATTGGTTGTGTGACTTCTCACCTCAAGGCAATCAAACATTTTGTTGAGGAGACTGATGAACCATATGCAATCATCATGGAAGATGATTGTGACATTAGTATCGCACAGTTCTGGACATTCACATGGAGACAGTTCATCTCTAGGATGCCATACGACTGGGATACAGTTCAAGTTGCAGTCATTTGCCCTGGCGAATTACATGTACAAGTTCACCGTAGATTTATTAATGACTTTTCTACTGCATGTTATGTCATAACTAGACATCATGCTGAGAAACTGTTGAAACTTCATGTCAGAGGAGAGAAATATAAACTCGATAATGGCGTGAAACCACGACCTGTTGCCGACGATTTGATATACAACTCAGGTGCATCCTATGCCTGTCCTATCTTCCTATACAAAATTGAATTGGGTTCCTCAATCCATGAAGAACACATTGAAATCTTCCATAGGGGGAGTCATGATGGTCTCAGAGAACTCTGGAACACAAGAGGTGGAGACATCACCATCGATATGCTATCCGACTTTGATCCTTATCTAGGTAGGATTGCTGGTGGTGATCCCCGAAACAAAGGACAGGGGGCTTGACAAATCCCAAAGATTTTGTTAAACTAAATAGAATCTGACAGGCGATCCCGCCTATGTCAAGATTCCGTGACAGACGTGTCATGGAGAAATGTTATTCCGAATGCCTCAATTACTCGCGCTAGGTCTCTACAGTTCAAAAACCTAACACGAAGTCATGTCGAGACTTCTATCATCTGCTGGTATAAAAAACTCAGCAAGTAAATTCGAGAGAAATTAAATGTTCAAATCCGTAATCGCAGCCACAGCTGCTGCTCCTCTTTTCGCTGGTGCTGCAATCGCAGGACCTTATGTAAACGTTGAAACCAATTCTTCATTCAATGGTGGAGACTATACTGCAACCACAGCCGAGTTTGCACTTGGTTACGAAGGTTCTAACTGGTTCGTTCAAGGTGGTCCTGTTGTGACTGCTCCTGACGCTGGTACTAATGACACAGACTTCCTTGCTAAGGCAGGTGGATCTGTTGCTTTGTCCGAATCTGTTGTAGGTTATGGTGAACTCAGCTTCCAAACTGATGACGTTGATAATGACTACGGCGTTAAGGCTGGTGTTAAGTACGTTTTCTAAGTAGAAATACGTTAGCATATAAACACGAAAGACCCCTGTATTTGCAGTGGGTCTTTTTTTCTAGTATAATTAGAGTATGAGAAACCCACACGCTGTATTCGCTGCACCATTTTTTATCGAGGAGATTGACCTTGATAAAGTAAATTTGGTGTCAGAGGATTTCCAACCTACGTTCTTAAGTGATTGTCCTACAACACTGGGGAATGATAAGTTCACTGATGAATCATATGAATATGTTAAAGGACTCATCTCAGAGTGCATACAACAGTTCATACCAGATGATTTTGTAATTGGACAGGTGTGGCGTAACAAATACGAGAAACATGACTGGCAAGATCCACACATCCACTCAGGAGCTCAATGGAGTTTCGTTATTGTGGAGTCTGTGGAACACTCTAGAACAGTCTTCATGAACCCTTCTCGTAAACTAATAATGAATCAGTGGGCAATGTATGGTAGTGCAATCTCTATGGATTTCATTCCCAATGCACCCGCTGGTAGCATTATTATATTCCCCTCATGGATAGAACACTTTGTAACAAGTGGGAATGAGGGAACTACGATATCAGGAAATGTTTATTTGACTGAACCACCTAGAGGACCTAATTAAATGGTAAATGGAAGACTAACAAAATGTTATATGGAATCCAGACTCCTTAAGATCAAGTCTGGCATTGATACAAAACAATGGTATCCAGAATGGGATGACAAAGAAAGATGGGCAGCACAACAGGCACTAAACTGTGCTTTAGAAGTTTTACAAGAGTACGAATATTAGGGATCACCGACATTGATTGTTAAGTTTCTTGACAAAATTTTATATTTCCTATATAATTATGTTACGTTTCTTAATAATTCAATGACACAAGTTACTGAATCAGGTGGTCGCCAGAACATTTATTCTATCGAACCACGTCCATATCTTGACGAATCTTATGAAGGATACGGCAAGAACGCAGAGAAAACTAACGGTCGTTGGGCAATGTTAGGTTTCGTTGCTCTTGTTGGTGCTTATGTAACAACAGGACAGATCATCCCAGGCATCTTCTAGGATGAGGTTCATTTCACAATTCACATTCACTAAAACAGAGGACACAATCATGACTCCAGAAGCAGAAAGATTCAACGGTTGGGCAGCAATGCTTGGATTCGTTGCAGCAGTAGGCGCTTACGCAACAACAGGACAGATCATTCCTGGCGTGTTCTAAATTTTTTTCTTTTAGAACTTTACAAAACTAAATAAAATCAAGTAGAAAATTTTCGATCCAACACAAAGGGATAATATATGAGTGAATATCAATTTGCCACCGAGTCTTATCCAATATGGAAAGCGATAGTCTGGTGTTTCTATCCTATGTCGGTTCTTGTATTGGTTGAACTCTATCTCAGGTTCATCAATGACGATGACGATGATGACGATGGTGGCGGATTAGGTATCCGAGTCTCAGACCAACAACTAGTCCCAGTCAAAGTTCCATCAGGTGCATAAAATGATTCATCTTATCTCTACAAGTCTATTCCTATCAAGTGTAATAGCTTGTGCAAACGGCGGAATGTCATTCGTATTCGCATGATATTCCTTGCCTCAATTTTAAATAACTTACCACCAGGCTCTAAAGATCTCGTAGAGTTTGGTTTTTTCATGTTCGTAGGGATCACCGCAGGCTCTTTAGGTTTACTATGATTTCTGATGCTATGACTCAATCTTACCACGACGTAATGAAAGCATACAAAAAAGAATATTTGTTACCACTTAGGTATGTTCCAGTAGTATTCTGGGCATTAGTTACCTTCTTGACCGTATCTATTGCCTTCCCAATAGCAACTCACGCAGAGACATTGTGGGTTCAAGTTCCACAGTGGGAAGATGATTGGTCAAAATGTGCAGTAGATGTACCAGACACTTCATGCCATTGGTACGTTGCAAATGCAGACAATACTTTTGGGAAAGGATTTGATTGGGAGACCGCCCCTTGGTTCAGTGCAGAGGGTCTCTTGGATGTAAAATCAAATGTCGTAGAGGGCTTGCAAAAAGTAGGATAGATATTATAATAGATCTAGTAGTTGAGTGAAAAAAATCTGGAGAGTTTGGGCAAAGGCATTAGGAGAAAAGTCTGGTAAATCCGACAAGGAGGCAGACAAGATTGCTCTCATCCGTACTTTCATCTTTGTTCAACTTGTAGTCACAAACTGTTTCATCATTGCAGGCAACATTCGCCATTGGAATGATCATTACACACCACCACAGTATGAAAAAGAATCTTTTATTCATCTCTCAGGACAAGGAAATTGCTTTGATACAGGAGATGATCTACAAGATGCAGATGTCCAATCCAGACATCCATCCATCTAAAACATGTTTCCTATGTGTATCACCTGATTATTCTAGTGTTGTTTGTCAACACCTGAGTCATGCCTTGTCTGTAGATGGAGAGATATATCATATCGAATCTGTCAATGTTCCTTTCCCTGATGAAAGTGTAGAACCTTACGCTAAAGTTTTTAAGAATCGTCTGGAAGAATGGAAGAAGGAATGGGAATCTTTTGTTCTCATAGAGGCAGGGGTAATCCGTGGTGGTAACTACACTTGGACTACAGATATCATGAAAGAATCAGGAGTTAGTAATTACTACACAGTAGCACTATGCGAAAATACTATGAGTAAATTCCAATCCGATTTCGTTTCTCTTTACTATAATAATGACACCGATGACCTCCACTTCTGGTGGGAGCGTCCTAACAACCATTGGAGATATTATGCCTAAGAAAGATCCACTACTTGAAGAATTAGAAGAGAGAATCTCTGAGGGACCTGTGGTATTCACGCCTGATGAGGAGTTCCTAGAAAGATTAAAAGAAAAAGAAGAAGTCCAAGAGACAGTTGACAAGAATGTAAATAACTGTTAACATATATAAATGAAGGGGTGTTGATTTCAACACTTTTCCGACCCGCTAACCAAGACCTATGGGTCGTTAAATTACGTCTTTATCTTACTCAAATAAACATCGCACTTTTTTCAAATGACAACTCTTTCAACACGCAAGCGTGGTGGGTTGCTATCTGGATGGGACGAGTTTTGTGAGTGGGTTACTTCTACTGACAATCGTATCTACGTTGGTTGGTTTGGTGTCCTCATGATTCCTTGCCTCCTCGCAGCTACCACTTGTTTCATCGTAGCATTCATCGCTGCACCTCCTGTCGATATCGACGGAATCAGAGAGCCAGTTGCTGGTTCTTTAATGTATGGTAACAACATCATCTCTGGTGCTGTTGTACCTAGTTCAAACGCAATCGGATTACACTTCTATCCTATCTGGGAAGCGGCAACTCTAGACGAGTGGCTTTACAACGGTGGTCCCTACCAGTTGGTAGTCTTCCACTTCCTCATTGGTATTTCTGCATACTGCGGAAGACAGTGGGAACTTTCTTACAGATTGGGTATGAGACCTTGGATCTGTGTTGCTTACTCCGCACCTGTATCTGCTGCAATGGCAGTATTCCTTGTGTATCCATTCGGTCAAGGTTCATTCTCTGACGGTATGCCACTTGGAATTTCTGGAACATTCAACTTCATGTTTGTTTTCCAGGCAGAACACAACATTCTGATGCACCCATTCCACATGTTAGGTGTGGCTGGTGTCTTCGGTGGTTCATTGTTCTCTGCAATGCACGGTTCTCTTGTTACATCTTCTCTAATCAGAGAAACAACTGAGCAAGAATCTCAGAACTATGGTTACAAGTTCGGACAAGAGGAGGAAACATACAACATCGTAGCTGCACACGGTTACTTTGGTCGCCTCATCTTCCAATACGCATCTTTCAATAACTCAAGAAGTCTTCACTTCTTCCTTGCTGCATGGCCAGTAGTTTGTATCTGGGCAACTGCAATGGGTGTTTGCACAATGGCGTTCAACCTTAATGGTTTCAACTTCAACCAGTCTGTCGTAGACGCTGGTGGTAAGATTGTTCCTACATGGGCAGACGTTCTTAACAGAGCAAACCTTGGAATGGAAGTAATGCACGAGCGTAACGCTCACAACTTCCCATTAGACTTGGCTGCTGCTGAATCAACACCAGTTGCTTTAACTGCACCTACTATTGGATAATCAAAACTAAATATTAAATCTTTCAAAACCCCCTCTACGAGGGGGTTTTTTCATGGCAAATGTGGTATAATATAGGAGTCAAACAAAGGAGGTCATGGGACTATCGCATATTGGTTAATGCCCTCTGCTTATAACGGAGTGAACCGAGTTCAATTCTCGGTAGTCCTACTTGCCACTTTAGCTCAGTTGGATAGAGCAACGCATTTGTAATGCGTAGGTCGTCGGTTCAAGTCCGACAAGTGGCTCCTTGACTCAATAGCTCAGTTGGATAGAGCAACTGCCTTCTAAGCAGTCGGTCGTAGGTTCGAGTCCTACTTGAGTCGCCTTGGGAGTGTGGTGGAATCGGTAGACACACCAGACTTAAAATCTGTTGACAGCAATGTCGTGGGGGTTCAAGTCCCCCCACTCCCATAGACAAAAGAAGATTTGATTGATATAATTAATGTATGTTAAAGTCACTTCTCTATGATGATTACTCAGTGCCCTTGGGTAAAAGGGTAACAGATTTTGATGTCAAGGAGACTAACATACAATGTGTCAGAGATTTTATAGAGACATGGCACTACTCTAAGAGTGTGAATGGACTCAGAATATCTCATGTGTTTGGACTCTACTGTGACTCCACCTTGATAGGTGCAATGATATATGGTCCTCTAGGTATGGCAAATGCGTGGAGGAAGTATGGAGAGAGTGAGAGTGATGTCATTGAACTTAGGAGACTATGTTGTATTGATGCCACTCCTAAATGCACAGAGAGTTACTTCATAGGAAAGACTCAGAGGTGGTTGAAGAAGAATACCAACTACAAGATCATCGTATCCTATGCAGACGCATATCACGGTCACAGAGGAACGATATACAAGGCAACTAACTTCAAATATGAGGGTCTAACTTCTCCAGGCAGACTTATACAATACGGTGATAAAACTTATCATGATAAGGCAATCAGAACAAAGTATAAGAATAAATTAAAACCATTTGCACAGAAACTTCGAGACGCATTGGAATCAGGGGATGCTTACTATGTCAACACCCCAGGCAAACACATTTACACTTTCAAGTTGAAGTGATATAATCTAAATAGTTTTTTTATTGTAACAAGTGCAATTCTCTTTTGAAAAACAGTTCGGAAAGGGTACAGATCCTTGGTACAGTAAAGCGGAGAGATGGGCGAAGAAAAAGTTCAAGAACCCATATCTTCAACATCTTGCATTGGGTTTCATCGAATGGTTGAAACAGAAATGGATTGATGTAAAAATTGCCAACAATATGAAAGAGATTGATATACAATCAGAACAAATTAAAAAAATCTGGGAGGAACAAGATGACAGAAGAGAGCCTGACATCGTGGAGACAGGAGTATTTGGAGATGAAGGCTGGTCTATCCAAATTACAAATCCAGTTGTTGAAAGAGGGACCTCACCAACTAGCACAGGCATGGCTACTGGGAGCGATGCACCAAGATTACAAGAAGATGAAGGGAATTAAGGAACCTCCTGTTGGTCAGGGGTATCAATCGTCACTCAAAGAATGGTTTCAAACGACATGAATTTTACGGTTTACTCAAAAAAAGGATGTGGACATTGCGAAAAAGTTCTAACTGTGTTAGAGTTAGCGAACCTAACCTACGTTGAATATAAACTTGATCGAGACTTCGACAAGCAACAATTCTACGCACAGTTCGGAGAGGGATCTACATTCCCTCAAGTCACAGTTGATGCTCACACCATTGGTGGCGCTGCCGATACTGTTAAATACTTACAAGAAAACAATCTGGTAACATTATGATACATTTGCGTGACGACATTCTCAAGTCACAAATTCGATATTATGAAGGTGTAATCGCCAAACATAAACAGAATGTTGAAGTGTACCTTACCTACCCTGTAGGCATTGGAGAACACTCAGACATCATGGGTTCAATAGAGACAGAGATCAATGCTATTGCACAAGCGCATGAGAAGATTGAAGTCATCAATCACTATTTCTTAGGGAGGTAACTAATGCACGGAAATTTGGAACCAGAAGAGGATTGGTTTAGGAAATCTCCTAAAGAACATGTCAATGATCTTTGGGAAGACATGGACAGACTCAACGCTTTGTATGAAGAGATGCACTGGCCTGCTGAGGATGTTTTAGATTTTATTCCTGACTACGCTAACAATCAAATTATTATTAGGAACAGATCTCAGTATGGAAGATAAGATTGATTTGATCCTTTACAAGTTGAAGGATCTACAAAAAGAATTGGCCGAAATAAAAGCATCAGTCGAAGCCCACAGGGTAGAACATGGGTTTGAGAAGATGCAGCCTGGAGGAGTGAACAAAAACTTTGGAGGAGATACCATGTCTGGTCACTCAAACATGCCTCCTGGCATGGGTAGTGGTGGTGGAATGGACTTTGGATATGGTATGCCTGGTTCTGGTATGCCTATCGATGATCCTTCGATGCCCCCACCAATGTAAAATCAGCTTTTAAAACAAAAAAAGCTGGAAAAAAAATTCGGGTAAAATTTTGAGCCGTAGGGTCGCATGAAATTATTAGGTCTAAGATTAGACTCTCATGATGCAAACGTAACTTACTATGATGGTGAAACTGTCAGGTATAGATCTTTTGAAAGAGACTATCAATGTAAGCATGTTGGTTTTGAGAACGGAATATATCAATGGACAAGAATACTTGAGGATTGGAACATCCAACCTTGGTTTGTTGATGGTGTCTGCATCATCATGGACTGTGCTGGAACTGAATATGAAAGGATGGGTGTCGTACATGAATCCATCGCCATAAATTCTAAGGAGATATCTGAAGTAGTAGACATACCTTTCTTCAGAGACATTGGATTTAGATGTCCCATCCATAGAATAGATCATCACTATGCACATACACTAAGTTTCTGGCCTATGAAGGTCAAACCCAATCTTCACTTTGTCTTTGATGGATTTGGTGACGACTGGATGTATCGTAGTGTATGGAGAGACGATAAACTCATTGACTACGGCAAGACCGAAGGTATATCTCCAAGTCAAATGGGTTCACCCAGTCTTGGATTTATTATGACTAGGATGGGTGCTGCCTTACAATTAGGTGGTCACTACCTAGATCAGGCAGGGAAGATCATGGCTCTGAAAGCGTTTGGTAAAAATAATCCAGACGTATCTGCTGACGGTCTCGGTATAGATGATCTGGAAATACTGTGGGATTTTGATGTAATAGATAAACATCTTCATGATCAACAATACATCATGGATTATATTCATACAGCACATGAATATACAGAACAGATTTATCTTAGACATTTCCAAGAGTTCATCAAACCAGATGATGTAGTGGGATACTCTGGTGGTGTAGCACAAAATACTATTATTAATAAGGTATTGAAAGATGCTATACCTAATCTGGTCATACCTCCACACGCATATGATCAGGGTCTAAGTCTCGGTGCTATTGAGTTTCTGAGGAGGGAACATAATCTGAAACCACTTCCGATAGATGGATTCCCCTTCATACAGGACGATCAGGCTCCTGTTGAAAGACCTTCCTCCAAGACCATTAAGGAGACCGCAGAGAGACTCGCCAAGGGTGAGATTGTTGGATGGTATCAAGGACATGGTGAGGTAGGTCCTAGAGCGTTAGGTAACAGAAGTATCCTTATGAATCCTTTCGATCAACATGGGAAGGATTACATTAATAATAAGGTGAAACATAGAGAACCATTTAGACCATTCGGTGCTTCAGTATTAGAAGAGAAGGTAAGTGAAAACTTTTATTGGAATGGTCCTAGTCCATACATGTTATATGTTACTGATGTATTGGAACCAGACAGATACCCCTGTATCACACATGCAGACGGCACATGTAGGATCAATACTGTAAATGAATCTCAAGAAGATTATTACAGTCTCCTACAGGAGTTTGAGAAGTTGACAGGATCACCTGTGTTGCTCAATACTTCCCTAAATAATGGTGGTAAACCCATAGCTGGAAGGTTTGGGGATGCCCTAGAGATATTTTATGAAACAGGACTGGACACTCTGGTTCTGGGTGACAATATTAAATCTTCATAAAATTGTATCACTGCGGTATGTTTTGATACAAAAAACTTGCATATATAATATAAATGTGTTATAATAAACACAATCGTTCATCCCCCAAGTTGCCTTAGGCGACCAAGTGGGACGCAAGTAAGCCGACACGGAACGGATCGTTCATCCTATGATTGATGTTTTACTCTACATTTCCTTAAACTGCGAAGATACGGCTGACATGATCAGACGTATCCGAGAGAGGGATAATGTGAGTCCGCTGATTCAGACGGAGCTTATTGATGTACTTCATGAAGCATCGCCTGAGTGTTCATGGGACGCAAATGCCGACTGAAGGAACGGAGTTTTTACAAACCCCTACTACTTACAGGAGAAACCAAATGGCTAAGGTCACATACAGAGGAGTCTCTTACGACTCTGAAGAGTACAACGCAAAGGTACTCAACGAAGCTGCTCAGAAGCAACGTCACGAACTTATGTATCGTGGTATCAAGGTGGAACGCAAGTTCGCATCTAAGAGCTGATGATCAGTTGACAAATACATACTTGTCGTTTAACCTCTACATATTGTAGAGGTTTTTTAATGCCGTGAAATATCTGAAGTATGTCACTCACCCGATAACAGTTTTGAACCTGTGTATTGTGGGATCATTAGGGATGATACAAATAATTCATACTCATGCTCACTATAAAATGGAGGTAGATGTTCACGCATATTGCAGAAATAACATGGAATATCAGGAGTCGTTAGAGCAAGAAGACGATTGGTAGTATAAATATTACGTTATGTAACGAATAATTTTGGATACACTACATTTGACCATCTTAGCATTATCAGGAACAGTTGCCACCACTGCATGTTTCTTGGTTATGGTCTACATAAACGACACTAAGTATTAATTACTTGGGTAGAAATACGCCATTACAGTGTGTGAAGACCCACACAAATATCGGGGATCGCTGTATAAATAATGGTAGAATTAGGAAGAACAAGATGAAGTGAAACACAAACTTCGTGATGTTTAACAATTCAAAAGGAGAAGACCGTATGAGAAACAAACTGTCCCATAATCAGATGGCAGAATGGATTCACACAGAGTCAATATCTGGTTTCGACCAAGATACCCTAATCGACGAATACTTTGACTGCATCATCGATTGCGAGGACAATGCAACACAATGTAGACAAGTATGTACCGAAATTCTAAAATAATTAAACCAATGAACTAAATTTAGAGGCCTCCGAAAGGGGGTCTCTTCGTATTTTATGAGTATTATCATTTACCAAGAGCATATTCTTTTCCTCGAAGCAGAGAACAAAAAACTGAAGGAAGAGATAGTATTACTTCAAGAGTTACTAGAAATAAAATCTATGGGTCTCCCCTTGACAGAGGAGGAAGATGGAGGTATAGTGTAGTCAGTACTTCGATCACATGGTAATTGCATTTTTTTCAATCTTGCTAATAATTTTTATATTATTAGTGCTAGTAACTTATTACAATCCACATGGGTGACATGAAAATAGGAGATCAAGTGAGATTTCTAGGATGTACACCTGAGCAAGTTAGGTGGGGGAACAATGACGATCCTACTCTAAAACTAATCAAAGGGAATACATACTTAGTAGAACATGTTGAGATTCGTGCTCAGCATACTAAAATAAAGTTGATCGGAGTAGATGGCAATTTCAATTCAGTTTGTTTTGAAAAGGCAGTAGGTTGTATCCGACAAGCGAAGCCCCTCGACTACCGTGAAGACTATGACTCAATCCCAAACAGGTACTAGCCAAAACGAAAATCAGCTTTTAAAACCAAAAAAGCTGGAAAAAAAATTCGGGTATTTTTCCATCCTACAGGGTCAGCTAATGAATTTTCCACTATCTGACGTTACTAAGGAAAGAAGAGATACCTACACGAAAGCAGAAGTTGATGCCTTAATTAAATACGCAATAGATGAAGCAAGAAAGATTGATGAAGCATCTATGGCAAAACATAACAGAGACGCATCTGTTATTAGTATGATTTTGGGTTTTATCGCTCTGGCACTGTTTTTGGATGGAACTCTCCGATTGTTGGGAATTATTCCACCTTTTATGGGCATTGATATTGACATCTTGGACAAAATCGTAGATAGAGTCGAAGGAGATGTTATAGATAAGATAAAACAAGTCCCAATACAAAAAATACTACAACAAGGCTTCCGATGAATGATTTCCTAATATTTGTGTATTTGTGCTTTTTTGTCGCTCTATTTGGGGCGACATTTGCATTTATGTTCAAAATGATGACTTCAACGTTTGAAGAAATGGACAAACCCACAAAAACAAGGAAATCTGACTTACATCCAGAAATGCAAGATGTAAAATCTGGAGAACAACTGCTAGTTTTCAACCCATCTACAGATGAGGATGATGACGGCGAAGGTGACGTTTTTATTGTTAGAAAATGATTATTCCACATTATAATTTTGACCCCAACATTACATTCCCAATCTCGATTGCAGTTATCACTGTATTGTGCATATTCTATGGCATTTACAGAGGATTCTTTGCAAACGAAGGATTAGATGACCCATTTGATGATCACGATGACTGAAAGAGACCCTATCACAGGATTATGGAAAAGTCCCAAACCTGTAGAAATGCCTGAATACGTTAAAAACTTGAAAAAGGATGAATATCAGTATCCTTACCTTCATCCTCAACTTCGCCTTGAGTTGAGACAACTTATTAACGATATTTTGGATGAAAGAGAGTTACAAAAGAAATTAGACGGTCCTTATGATTTCCCAGAGGACGTATTAGACGGATTATGCTAAAAATAAAGACTATTGGAGATAGATGCCTAAGGCAGAAATCAGAAGAAGTAGAATTTGACAAAAAAGAGATGTCGGAACTCTACGATCAGATGTGTGAAGCAATGTGGGCATCTGATGGTATTGGTCTTGCTGCACCACAGGTAGGAATCAATAAAAGAGTCATTGTGGTAGATGAGACTACAGAAGAACACGGTAAATATGCTCATTTAATGGTAAATCCCAAAATAACGTGGAAAAGTGA
>CENO01018991.1_pt1 | contig 13843 bp, 7 predicted proteins | sample 530271 | NCBI WGS metagenome assembly CENO01 (sample SAMEA2619857, study PRJEB7988) | marine metagenome | biome: marine biome (ENVO:00000447); feature: surface water layer (ENVO:00002042); material: "saline water (ENVO:00002010), including plankton (ENVO:xxxxxxxx)" | depth 5 m | reverse complement strand
GCAAATCTTCCACCATCTACATTTAAATCTGATCCTGTAAGGTACTCGGTAGTACATAAAAATAAAATAGCATCTGCCATATTTTTTGGTAGACCTACCTCTCTAAGCGGGGTCTCTAATTCAAAAAAACTTTTTAGATCATTATCACCCTCAGAACCGGCTCCAACCATAGGAGTCCAAATGACACCTGGGTGTAAAGCATTTATTTTAATATTTCTATCTGCAACCTCTAATGCAGCAGCCTTAGTCATAGATGTAACTGCACCTTTTGAAGCGCAATAACCTGAGGCATCAGGAAGACCCATTTGGCCCATTAAGGAGGATACGTTGACAATTGCGCCACCATCATTCATTTCAGGTAGACAGTGTTTCATACCCAACCAAGCACCATCAATATTAACTGAACAAATTTGATTAAAATCTTCTAAAGAGGTTTCCATTATTGGTTTTAGAAAAAATTGTCCGGCATTATTAACTAAAATATCTAATGAACCAAAATGATCCTTAGTAGTTTTTATAACTTCAATCCAATTATTTTCATCAGCAACATCATGCTGAACAAATAAACTTTTACCGCCTTCTTTTGAAATAAGGTCTGATGTCTCTTCGGCAGCATCTTTGTTTCTGCCAGTGAATACAACTGAGGCTCCCTCTCGAGATAATAAGATAGCAGTTTCTCTTCCAATACCTGATGTAGCACCAGTAACAATTGCAACTTTTTGATCTAATTTACCCATAATTACTACCCCGCGGTATAACCTCCATCAATAGTCAATTCAGCACCAGTCATAAAAAAAGACTCATCAGAAACTAAAAATAGAATTGTTTTTGCGATTTCTTCTGATCTAGCCATTCTACCCATAGGAATATTTGATTGGATAAATTGCTTATCACTTAAACCAGAAGTAAAAACTTTTCCAACCTCTGTATCAGTTAAACCTGGATGAATTGAATTAACTCTTATTTTTTCTGGTCCTAATTCGCAAGCACCTGCTTTTGCTAAAAGTCTCACACCACCTTTTGCAGCACAAACTGCAGTGGTATTTGGTGCTCCTACTTTACCAAGAACCGAAGAAATCATAACAATAGAACCACCCTCTCCATGCTTTCTAATAGCCTCTGTCCCATATTTTAAACCAAGAAAAGATCCTACTAAATTAACGTCGATAACTTCTTTAAAATCATCTAATTTAGACTCATTCATAGATCTCCATGAAAAAGTACCAGCGTTATTTACAACTCCATCAATACGACCATACAATTCAAGACCTTCATCAATAACTTTTCGCCAATCATTTTCTATGGTTACATCTTGAGGAATAAATTTTGCATTGTCGCCATTGCTTAATATTTCTTTTTCAACGGAAAAACCCTGACTTTCAGTTCTGCATGTTAAAATCACATTTGCTCCATTTGAAGCAATTAATTTAGAAGCTTCGGCTCCAATACCCCTTCCTCCGCCAGTAATAATAAAAGTTTTATTTTTGAGATTTTCCATAGATTTCCGATTTTAAGTTTCGATATTACAAAAAAAAAGGATGAAACACCAGTGCTTCATCCTTTATTCTTTTATTTTAGTGTTATTACCAAGAATTTCGTAATTCTAGCATGTAAGTTGCAGGATCACCCCAACCTTGGAATCTAACAGATGTTAATGAGTGAGTTCTATATTCCTCATCAGTAAGGTTTCTACCAATAAGAGCAATGGAATAATCACCAGCATCATAAGTTATAGTTGCATCTAGAAGCTCATATCCATCTTCACTATCTGGGAATGATGAAACAGTTAAATTCTGATCATCAAAACCTCTGTATGTTACATTCGTATTAAGCGATGCACCATTATTAAGTTTATATTCATACAAAGCTGTTAATGCAAAACTTGTTTCTGGAACTCTCGCTAATTGAGGAGTGGCTCCAGAATTTACAAGATCAACCATTGTTCCTGCTTGAGTGGGTGCTCCACCTACACCCAATCTTCCAGAATCAACTACAGCATCATTGATCTTTGGATCCAAGATACCATAATTTAATCTAAGAGTTAGACCATCTACTGGAGGTAACCAAACAATTTGAATCTCCGCACCAGATATTTCTGTTTCCTGATAATTATTAATGTAGGTATCAGTTGCTCTAAAAGCACCAGCTGTTGACAAAATACTTGAAGCTTGGAAACCTTCAGTAGTAGTTTGAAAAACTGCTCCGTTAATTTGTAATGAACCATCAAGGAAAGTATTTTTTGATCCAATTTCAAATAATTCAGTCAATTCAGGATCAAAAGTACTAAAATCACTACCCTCAGTAGCGTGTGCTTGAGGAACCAAAGCAAATCCTTGAGCATTCAGATCTGCTACTCTAGAGGCAGTTAGAGTATCCGATGCAGCATATCTAATAGAATAGCCCCCAGATCTAAAGCCCCTTGCCCATCTGGCGTACAAAAGACTATCCTCTGTTACTTGCCAATCGACAGATGCTTCACCCATGTAATCATCCCATGAAGCTGACTTCTCAAACCTTGGAAGTACAACTGGAGAGTCAAGAGGTGCAACAGTTCCATAAGTACCTGGACCTACAATAGTATTATATTGAGAATGGAAGTCTTTTGATTCATCAACATATCTAAAACCACCAGAAACAGATAAATCATCTGATACATCATATTTAAGTAATGCAAAAATTGCTACAGACTCGGTATCTTGACCTGAAGTTTGAACAACTCCACCAGAATGTTGCTGAAGCATTATAGAGTCTTTCCATAAAAATATTCCAGTTGTTAAATTTAAACGATCAGTAATATCATTGGAAACTCTAATTTCCTGAGAGAACTGAGAAAAATGTTGATTCCTAGCAGTGTGTAAAGGACCACCTAAAGTAGCTGGATTTCCTTGACCACCAGCAATACCAGGTGTTGCATCAAAATCTTGGAGAACATTATCATCTAACTGTAAATAAGAAGTAGCAATTGTGACTTCACCAATTAGTGTGTCTGAAACAATTTCAATACTACCTCTAACAAAGTCCATATCTGATTGTTCTGGATTATCAAGATTAACAACATGAGGAGGCAGTGCCTCAGTTTGAGAGAAAAATGGCTCAAGCCCTGCAAAACCAGCAAAAGGAGTTACCCCTATTGCTGCTCCAGCAGTACTCAGCTCAGTAGCAGTAACGCCACCTAAACCAGGGGTACAACCATTGTCAGCTGCTCCAACTAATCCTAAACCAGCTCCAAAATTAGGAACACACCCTGCACCAAAAGGATTTCCTGAATAGGAAACCGGCGCTGTATCGCCTCTATCATAATAATAATCAGTAACAATATAGATTTCTGTATTCTCAGTTGCTTCAATTAAAAAACGAGCACTTGCCGCAGCAATATCTAATTGTCCTGAGTCTTGTTCAGTATACAAATTATCATAATAACCTTGGTGAGCAAGTTTTCTAAAGTTCCAACGTGAAGAAACTTTATCATTGATAGGAATATTTAAAATAAGGCCTAATTCATATGCCTCATAGTTACCAATTGACACTTCAGTGTCAAATTCAAAATCTTTTGATGGCTTGTTTCTCTCAACAACAACGTTACCACATGAAGTATTTTTACCGTAAACAACACCTTGAGGACCAGAATTTACTTGTATCTTAGCCCAATCAAAAGCATCTAATAAAGTACCAGTATTTGTTCCTAAAAATAACCCATCAACAATAAGACCAACAGGAGGGTTTTGAGTCTTTTCAACTTCAGCATAGCCACAACCTCTAACAAAAATTGCACCTTGATTACCTGAAGCTGTATTCATACCAACTTGTAAATTAGGTGCGAGACTATCTAAGTCTCTCATAGTTGTAGGTCTAAAGTCATCTAAAGCTTTCTCATCTACTGCATAAACAGCAATTGGAACATCCTGAATATTTTCTTCAGTTTTTCTTGAAGTAACAATTATTTCATCAATTTGCCTTGAAGAAACAGAAGCCTCTTGAGCTTCAACCTTAGTTGAAACATTAAAAAGGAATATTACAAGAAAAAGTCCAAATAAAAATTTGTAATTAAACATATTGAAATCCCCAAAAAAATTATGAAATTTTCTCAATTAACAACTTTTTAGTCAATAATTTTATAAAAAAAAAGAAATAAATGTTACTTTTTTACAACATACTGATAAAAGTATAAGATCTATCTTTTTTATTGAAATTAAGTGCATAAAGCTCTTATATAATAATTATTTAAAGTTGATCTTTAGGAGACATAAATCATGAATGAAGCCATTAAACCAATTGAAGATAATTTAGAAGAAATAAATATTTTTGACCAAGAGCTTATGAAATGTCCTCATGCTTTTTATAAAAAATTAAGAGATGAAGCTCCAGTTTATCAAGATCCAAATACAGGTATTTTTCAAGTATCAAAACATGAATTAATATGTGAAGCAGCTAGAAATGCAAAAGTATTTTCTAATGATTTCGGTGCACTACAAAGGGATGGAGGATCTGATGTTTATCCTCAGGAAGCAGCAGAAATTATGGAAAAAGATGGGTACCCTGCTGTTAACACAATGCTTACTGCTGATCCACCTAGACATACAAAATATAGAAGTTTAGTTGATAAAGCATTTACCCCAAAAAGAGTTTCCGATATGGGGCCGGCAATTGAAGAAAAGACAAATTTTATAATTGATCAATTCATCGAAGATGGAAAATGTGAAGTTGCAACTCAATTAGCACAACCTTTGCCAATTAGGGTTATTGCTGAAGCCTTAGGTGCATCAACAGATGACTATGAATTCTTCAGAATATCCTCACAAGCATTTACAGATCAATTATCAGGAACAAGTACACCAGAGGAACATATTGAAATTGCAAAAAAGCTTGTAAAATTTCAACAATATTTTGCTGAGAGATTAGATGAAAAAGCGAAAAACCCTACAGATGATATTTTATCAGATCTTGCAACTTTAGAATTTGAAGATGAAAACGATGTTACAAGAAAAATGGAAACTCCAGAACAGTTATCAATTATCCAGCAGCTTCTTGTTGCTGGTAATGCTACTACCGCACATTCAATTACCGAAGCGATAAAGCTACTAATAGAAAACCCAGATCAAATGGAATTAGTTGTTAATGATCACAGTTTAATACCAAATATGATTGAGGAATCTCTTAGATTACTTACACCAACTAATAATATGTGGAGAATTGCCACAGAGGATACTGAATTGGGCGGGGTTGCAATTCCAGCTGGATCAGCTTTACTCCTTCGTTACGGATCAGGAAACAGAGATGAAGACCTATTTGAAAATCCTGATAAATTTGATGTAACAAGAAAAAATGCTCGTCGTCATGTTGCATTTGGGCAAGGAATTCATGTTTGCCTTGGGATGAATTTATCAAGAAAGGAAATGTATACAGCCTTCCCAATAATTTTAGATAGATTGAAAAATATGAGATTTGCTGAAAAAAATGATTTTAACTATAGTCCAAATGTCTTGCTTAGAGGATTGGATAGCTTAAATATTGAATTTGATAAAGCATAGCTAATCGTCAATTATTTGATAACTTGAAATCTTTTTTTCTAACTCTAGTTTCAAATTTACTTTTCTTCTTTCACTAATAAATCTTTTAAGAACTAAGTCACTAACTTCATCAAATGATTTTTGTTTGGCCTCTGTAACTGATGTAAGTTTAATTATATGAAAACCATAAGGAGATTGTACTGGTCCTTGCCACTTTGAACTAATTTCAAGTGCAAAAATTTCTTTTGTTGTTTTTTCACCAAAATGCCCTCTAATAAATGACTCACTTCTTTGTGCATAATTTTTCTGATACGGAAATACTGAAATCTTATTTAATAAATTATTATTAAAAAATTCTTCATTTTGAGTTCGAACATAAGAGGTTAAATCATTGATTGTTTTTTCATCACTATTACGAAAAAAGATATGAGAGAAAGTAACTTTTGCATCATCAATATAAAAATGTTTGTTCTCGTTATAAAAAGAATTTAAATTTTCTTCAGAAAGTTCTTCATTAGGTAAATTATTTACTAAAAATTGTTCACCTAATTGAGCTAATCTACTTGATATTATTGGGTCTACTTTATCCAAGCCCCAATTTAATGCCTCTCTTTTGAGAACCTCTCGTTTTATATAATCATCCCTAACTAAGGCAATTTGTATATCTGATAAATCATTGTATTGAATAAAGGCTGGATCTTCTAGATTTCTATTTGCTAAATAAAAATTATTCAAAATATTATCGTTAATAACAATAGTATTAACATCTAAATCTTTTTTATTTAAAAGACCGAATAAAACTATTAAAATACCTAAGAAAACTCCTAGAATTGTATAAAATCTTTTTGTCATGATCAGCTACTTTTCTGAGCAGAAATATCTCTAAAAAAATTTAATTATTCTGGACTATACCAAATAGGCGAAGTGTAAGCTCTTTCCTGATGAGATGCTGGAATAAATTTAGGTAATTTGTTACCGAAAACTGCACTATCATAAGTTGTCCATCGCGGAGTTGGTATCTCAATAACTCTTATATAATAAAAAGCCTGTTCTTTTGAATTAAAATCTGGATCCTTCCAAAATGATATAAACTGCGCCTCTCCTATACTATTTTTATAAGTAGCAGCTTCAATGTCTACTGTGTTAGATCCAGCATCTGATGATAAATCAACATCATATACTTTCTCTGAAGAAGAACCATCTTTGTTTGTCCATCCCTTTACAATTTGTACTCTCTCTAAATTTGCTCCATTAGGATCTTTTGCTGCCATTATTAAAAAAGTTGGAGACTTTTTATTTCCTCTTAATGGGAGATCTGATCCCATAGGAACACCTTTCGAATACCCTAAATCAACAAAGTTGGGATCGAATACATCATCTTGAGAAAATTCCCATCCACCGAAAAAACGAACTGCTATCCTTGGACCAGTGGTCGCAAATGTTTCCTTTCTTTTAAAAGCATTAAAAATTTCCTCTCGAGTATTTTCTCTTGCCCAAACTCCTGCATAACCAGAGGCTGAAATTTGCCAGTTTCGCCATAAATCCCCAGAGGGTATATCCTCACCGTCTGCTACGGTAACTGGTCTACCACAACCGCCCATGCAACTTTCAACTCGACCTGGACCTGGCTCAGAATCAAGAAATTTACCAAAAAAATTATCTTCTTCAGATGCAGATAAGGCTGTATGGTTATCTGTACTACCTATAACACCAAATTTAAATGGATTAGACCCAATTTTCTTTTCGATTTCTAGTCCTCTTCTTAGGCCAGAGCGAACATAACTACCTTTATACCTATGTTTTTCTTTTTCTTTATATTTATAACACTTATAATTTAAAGGATCTTTGCAGTCGCCTGTAGTACTTATCCTGATTAATCTTTTAGTCTGACTTCTTCCAATATTACCTTCCCATGTTTCATAATCAGCAAAAGGATCATCAGGAGAAATGTCTGGATGAGTTTCGCTATCACCTTTAACTTGTGTGGCCTCTACTAGAGGCTCCCATCTATTCCTCATATTTGCATATGCACTATCAATTGGTTCACCATATGAATTTTCCAGAGGGAACATTCTACCTCCACTTATGTTACTATTATGAGAGATTGATATAGCTTCTCCACCAGTAGAAGAATTATACTCTTTAAGAAAATTCCATAGATCTTCTGGTTTACGACTATCAATTGCAGAGAAGGGAATAATTTTTTGTGCTAATTTTGCATCATCTTTAAAAACTACAACTCTATGTAAATTGTCTCCCGTTGGAGCAGGTGTCCACTCATAACCAATAAATGCAGTAAATACACCTGGTTGATTAAATTTATCAACATTTTCAGTAATTTCTTTCCAAATAGGGATATAATCTTCTTTTGAAAATGTATCCTCTAATCTACCATCTAAACCATCAACAAATTCAGTAAATAAAGTAGGGTCATCTTCATCCATATATTTTCTCCACCTTTTTCCTAAAGGGGTTTTTAATATTTTAGGATCTCTTTCTTCAATTCTTTTAAACATGCCTAGGAATGTTGCGTGATCAGAAACCAATAAAAAATCAAGAGGAACTCTTAATTTTGCCCTAACACCATTTTCTGAAATTACTTCCTCACCTCGAGCAAATCTAAAAGCATCACTGGGTGTTAAATTTGAGTTACCAATTGTATAAGCATCTGCAGACTCATTTGAGTGTAAATGGGTATCACCCCAAAGAAGTTTTTTAGGATAATTTTTATCTACCCCTGGAGAATACTCTTTTGCACTGACAAGAGAAGTAATAAAGATAAAAATAATAGAAAATAAAAAACTTTTTTTACTCATAAAATCCCCCAAAAAAACTGTATAATTATACATAAAAAAAACTTTTATTAAATAAAAAAGGGCGCTTTAAGCGCCCTTTTAAAATTAATAACTTAGATTAAAACAATCAAAAAATTGTTTGCTTTTTTTAAATTTTAGTATTCCCAAGCTAATTCAAGACCTAGCACTCTTGGTTTACTGTAATAAGCAAGATCAAATAATACAGAAACGTTGGTATGAGCAACTTTTTCCACATCATCTGCAAGATTCTTACCATATGCAGATATTCTCCAATTTCCCTGACTTGGTATATAATCAATACTTGCATTCAATAAGCCTCTAGCATCAATTTCAGCTGGTCCGTATCCAGTAACACTCGCATTATAATCATCGTGATATTGCCATCCAAGATTAATAACTGTTGATGCATCATTTGCCATATCTATACTATAGGTCATATTTACAGAAGCAGTTATATCAGGGGCATTTTGCAATGGTAAACCTGAATAATCTTGTGCACCAGTTCCAAAAACATCAGCAAAATATTCTTCGTAACCTGAGTCATTGAAAGCAAGAGCAACACCTAAATTAAAGTTGTCACTCGGTACCCATTCAACTTCAATTTCAATACCTTTGAGCTCAGCTTCAGCAGCATTAGCAGTAATAGTTTCTTGAGGATTAGGACAGCCACAATTAATAAGCGGTCTGATAACAGTTCTTTGTAGGTCTTCAAATCTCATTAAATAGAAGGCTACATTTGTTCTTAATGTATTGCCCCAATCAGCCTTAAGGCCGATTTCAAGAGCATCAACACTTTCTTCATCAAACGGGCCTAATGTTGTAGGAGTACCTCCTCTACCATTAAAGCCACCACTTTTAAAACCTCTAGCTAAAGTCGCATAAACAAGTTTATCTTCATCAATTTGGTAATCAATTCCAACTTTAGGACCAAAATTTGACCACTCATCATCCTTATAAATTTCAGCAGCTACATTTCCAACAGAGAAAGGTTTTTGCATAAAGCTTTTCTCTTCTTTTGTGTAACGACCACCAAAACTAATATTCATACGATCTGTTAAAGCATAAGTTAAGTCTGCAAATACAGATTGTTGTTCATGAGTTTGAGATGTTACACCAATAATATGCGCCAAAAATGCACCCGAAGTATTAATGTAAGTATCTCTTCTTAAAGTATATTCCTGTTCAAAAAGATAAATACCTGTAGTCAAAGAGAGTCTTTCACTTAGATCAGTATTATACCTTAACTCGGTAGACTTTTGTTCATGAGGTTCAGTACGAACAATCCCAAACATTGGAGCATCGGTCCAATCTATTTCTTCTCTCATCTGATATTCGGTTTCTCTATAATTAGTTATAGATGTAAGGGTACCACCAGGTAATTCCCAAACAGCCTCCGCAGTCAAACCTTTAATATCTGCATTGATATAACCAGGACCAAAATTTATAGTCACTGCATTAGTATATCCTGTACCTGGGCGACCATAAACTGTACTCAAAACCATATTAGGAGTTGCAGCATTTATAGCTGGAATTGGTTCACTTCTATCTTTTGAATACTCACCAATTAATGTAAGGGTAAAATTTTCATTAGGGTTGAACTCTAACATTGGTCTAACAGCAAAAACGTCGTCGCCACCAGTATCTTGATAATCTCCATCATATGCGTAGCTCATTTGAGCTGGAACAGAATAATCAGGATGTGTTAGGTATCTAGCCTTGTAAAAACCATCGCTCTTTTGCTGAAGAATAGAAATCTTAGCATTAACGGTATCTGATAGAGGGGCCTCGACAGCTACTCTTAAATCTCTTCTTCCGTATTCACCCATAGTAAGACGAGCTTTTGCACCGTATTCACCAGTAGGTCTTTTTGAACGAACAACAATTGCCCCTGCAGTAGTATTTCTTCCAAACAGAGTACCTTGCGGACCTCTTAAAACTTCCACTTGCTCTACATCAAAGAGATCTAGATTACTATTACTAGATCTAGGAACATATACACCATCAATAAAAATACCAATTGGTGGATCAATTGTGGAATCAATATCAGAATTTCCTATGCCTCTCATAAAAACTGCAGCAGAATTTGTAAAACTTCCACTTGCAGCTGAATTAATAAGTAGGTTAGGTACACTCATACCAAGATCTTGAAGATCAGTGGCGTAAAGCTTCTGAATTTTAACATCTGTTATAGCTGTTATTGTTACAGGAGTTTCTTGAAGTGGCTCCTCTTTTTTTCTAGCCGTAACAATTATTTCTTCAATACCATTAAATACTTCTGATTCACTTGATTGAGCGAATGTAGAACTATTTGAAAACATTAAAAGAAAACTTAAAAAAATAGTTATTAATTTATAATTCATATTAATCTCCCCAGATAATAATAAATTAAAAATTTTCTATATGATTCTTTTAAAGGAGGAAAGAAAAAAGGGCGCTTTAAGCGCCCTTTTAAATTTTAAGAATTTAAATCTATTGATTAAAATTCTACTCCAAGAGATATACCAAAATGTTGTCTCTTCTGAGGTGTTGCAAAAGCAAAGGCACCTGCATCTAATGGACGAACAAGGTATCCACCTTCTTCCAGAATATCATTACCAAAAATAGTAATTGTCATATTCCCACCATTAGCAGTATCTCTATTATAAGTAAGAGATAAATCAAGTTTACTCTCACCTTCAACATTTAAGTCTGCACCAGGACCAAAGATATAAGCCGCAGGATCATATCTTCCCATGTAATCATCTTTTGTTGAGAAAGTACCAGCAAAAATTAGTTCGCCACTTTCAACTTCTGATCTATATTCCCAGCTTAAACTAGCTGTCATATCTGGTGCAAAAGGAACAACCGCATTCGAAGCAACATTAACTCCATCGTATTCAAAAACATCATATTTTGAATCCAAAAAGCCGATTGCTGTTCTAAATGTTAGAGCTTCAGTTGCTCTGTAAGTACCCTCAATTTCAATACCATCAATTGTTACTGAACCAGCATTACGGATAAATGTGCAGGTAGTTCCGCAGTTCTGTGGAACACCATCTACTACAATTGTACCATCACCAGGAGTAACAACTTGCTCCTGTTTATCTGTATAATCATTTGTAAATGCAGTAATATTAAATATTAAACGATTGTCTAATAGTTCGCTTCTTAAACCTAATTCAAAAGTTTCAACTTCTTCAGAATTAAATGGTCCTACTGACTCTAAAGTTGTGCCTCTAGCGTTAAATCCGCCTGAACGGAAACCTGTTGAATGTGATAAATATACCATACCAAAATCAGTATTACGTTGAATTGAAATTTTATACTGAGCATTATCATCCTTAAAGTCACGAGGTAAATCAAGCACTGTTGGTGTTCTAGCTATCTTATCGTTAAATGATGCATATGTTTGTATTGAAAAGTCTGCTTCTTCCTCAGTGTATCTAGCTCCTAAGCCCAAAGTCCATAAATCATTCAGATCAATTGTTAAGTCGCCGAATACAGCCCAAGCTTCTGTCTCAATTTTAGATCTAAAATTCTGAACTGGTCCTGAGTCCATATTACCTTCAGTCTCAACCATATAATAACCTAAAACATAATTATAAGGCCCATCTAAATCAGATACTAACTGAACTTCGTGTGTAGTCTGTTCAAAATCTTGATCTCTAACAACAGGAAATACGCAGTCAGGTGTAACAACACCACCAGGTGAGCCCCAAGAACAAATGTCCATTAGCTCTTCAAAATCATTTATACCTGAGATTAATTTAATAACATGATTATCTAATTCATATTCAAGTCTTAAAGTATGATTTACACCCTGAATACCACTATAAAAAGGAGCTTTTGAATAAACTGTTTCATAGTCATTTGCCCTTGCAAGATCATCTGAAGTTCCAGCACCTTGACCTAAAAGATCAAAAACACCTTGAGGGGCGCCAAGAGCGTTCACGTAAAATTTTGTTATATTCACAATATTATGCTGTGAGTCATCATTATAATAATCAAATGTATAATTTGCATTAAGTCTATCTGAGAGATCAAAATCTAATGCAACTGACGCTGATTCTAATTTTCTTCCTCTCTCTCTTTCGTTTCTAGTAACATTAAACATAAAAGAATCGCTTTGAAGTTTCCTCATAGCAACTTTTATACCGCCATTGTCACCAACTGGAGCATTTAGAATTAACTTAACATCGCTTGTATCGTCTTCTTCTAAATCAACTTGAACTTTTGCGCCAAACTCTCTTGTTGGTTTTGATCTTCTAATATTGATAACTCCGCCAATAGTATTTCGTCCATAAAGTGTTCCTTGAGGGCCACGAAGAACTTCAACAGCCTCAAGATCAAAAAGGTCTAGATCAACACCAGAATTAGATGCTGCAAAAACGCCATCTATAACAACACCCACAGTTGGTTGGAATGTTTTTTCAAGATCATCAAATGATAATCCTCTTATCGAAGCACTTATGGCGCCACCCGCGAATGGCATATCAACAATTTCAACATTTGGTGCTAATTTTTCTAAATCTTGAACTCTTTGAATATTACCTCTTTCAATTTGTTCAACACTTAATGCTGAAACTGCAACAGGAACATCCTGAATTGATTCAGCTCTTTTTCTTGCTGTAACAATAATTTCTTCAACAGCAATGCTATTAGCGCTTTCTTCTTGGGCCGATAAATTAAAATTAAACCCAAAAAGAGAGACGAGCGAAAATAACATAGTGAAAACTATATTTTTCATACTTTTTAACTCCCCAGTTATTAGTAAAATAATTAAAAAATTACTGCTTTTTCACATATGCTAGGTTTCTTATCAACTATAAAATGAATTAATATAGCTAAGTGTTGCTTTTATGCAACTTACCAATGCTCGCCATAGGGTCTTAGCCAATGATCAAATGTCCAAGCCGACTTATTTTGATTAACTAAATGTAAAGCTTCTTTAGCAATATCGTCTGGATCGATAAAGTAATCATCAGGCTTTTCTGGCCACATTTCTCTTGTCCATGGAACATCTATGGCAGCATCAATTGTTATATAAGCGACATGGACTCCTTTTGGATTAAGGTATCTAGCCATAGATTCTGTAAGAATTTTTTGAGCAGCTTTTGTTGATGCTGTTCCACCAAACTCTGCTTTACCTCGGTGAGCAGATGTATTTCCCGTCACAATAACTGAGCCTTTTTCATTCTCAATCATCTTAGGGCATAATAATTGTGAAAATCTTAATAAAGAAGTTACATTTGTATCAAAATTTGATTGAAGATCTTTAACAGTAAAATCTAAAAAGCTACCTCTTATTCCTCTAACAGCATTATGAATAAAGGTATCTGGATGACCAAAGTCATCAACTACTTCATTGACAGTATTTTCAATTGACTCAAGGTTGCGAACATCACAAATAAAACCTTTTGAATTTTCTAATTCATTTTCAAGATGATCGAGTCTTTCTCTATTTCTAGCAATCATAGCAACTTTATAGCCTTCGTTATGAAAGCACCTTGCTAAAGATGATCCAGTACCTGGACCAACACC
>CENO01017580.1_pt1 | contig 13933 bp, 9 predicted proteins | sample 530271 | NCBI WGS metagenome assembly CENO01 (sample SAMEA2619857, study PRJEB7988) | marine metagenome | biome: marine biome (ENVO:00000447); feature: surface water layer (ENVO:00002042); material: "saline water (ENVO:00002010), including plankton (ENVO:xxxxxxxx)" | depth 5 m | reverse complement strand
TGACGTCTTTGGATAGAACACTCTCTTTCCCCTAAATGAATTGCTTTTCCAAATGAATCAGCGAGTATTTGAACCTCAATATGTCTGGGGTTTTCAATAAATTTCTCAATGTAAATGTCACCGTTACCAAATGCAGTCAAAGATTCTTGGTTTGCTGATTTATAAGCGGCAATGACGTCCTTTGGATCTTTCACTAACCTCATTCCTCGACCTCCACCACCAGCTGAAGCTTTGAGCATTACTGGATACCCCATTGCATTTGCTTTATCTAATGCATCCTCTGGCCCATCCAAAATTCCATCACCGCCAGGTACTACAGGAACTCCTGCAAGCTTCATTGTTTGTTTTGCTTTTGCTTTATTCCCCATCGAGTCAATGATGTCAGGGCTTGGACCAAGAAAGGCAAAACCATTCTCTTTGCAAATTTTTGAAAACTGTGCACTCTCAGATAAAAATCCATATCCAGGGTGAATAGCATCAGCACCGGTAATTTCACCTGCAGCAATGATTCTTGGAATATTTAGATAACTATCTATGCTCTGAGGAGGACCTATACATACAGCTTCATCTGCAAATTTGACATGAAGAGAAAATTCATCTACTGTTGAATATACGGCAACAGTTTTTATATCTAGTTCATGACAAGCTCTAATAACTCTGAGAGCTATTTCTCCTCTATTAGCAATGAGAACCTTTTTAAACATTTTTTATAATCTAAGAGGGCTTAATTACAAACAAAGGTTGGTTATATTCGACTGGATCTCCATTATTAACGTTTACTTTCATAACTGTTCCATCAAATTCTGATTCTATTTCATTCATTATTTTCATTGCCTCTATAATGCAGAGAACCTGACCTTTTTTTACGACATCCCCCTTTGAGACAAATGGTTCATCTTCTGGAGTTGGAGCAGAATAAAAAGTCCCTGGCATTGGTGAAAGTTGATCTTCACCGTCAGAACTTTCATTTTCATCTGATGCTTGAGTATTTTCTGATTCTACGGGGTTTGGATTTGATTGTAAAGCATTTTGGGTAGCTTCTTTTGAAGCTAAACCTGAACTTTCTTGAACAACAACACTTGCCTGCTTAGATACCCGATATTTTCTTCCCCAAAAATTGACTTCAATCTCATTTACATCAGAATTTTCTAGTATGTAGATGATTTCTTTTAACTTGTCCTGCCACATAAATTCTCCCTATAGAATTAGTCTTTGGAGCGCTCCACATAGTCTCCAGTACGAGTATCAATTCTTAATTTGTCTTCCTCATTAATGAAAAGAGGCACATTTAAAGTGTAGCCAGTTTCTACAGTTGCTGGCTTTGTTGCTCCAGTTGCAGTATTACCCTTAAAACCTGGTTCAGTTTCGGTAACCTCTAAAACTACATGGGATGGTAACCTAATATCTAATACCTCATTACCATCAAATAATAAATCAACATTCAATCCTGCTGTTAAAAAGTTTTGGACATTCCCCACAGAATCATTGGCAACTGTTAATTGGTCGTAAGTATCGTTATCCATAAAAACAAGTGAATCATTATCTGAATAAAGAAATTGCATTCCCTTAGCTTCAACTCGAATGAACTCCAACTTGTGCCCAGAATTAAATGTCTCATCAATTATTTTTCCAGATTGAATATCTTTCAACTTAGTTCTCACAAAAGCTCCGCCCTTGCCTGGCTTCACATGTTGAAATTCGATTACTTTCATTCTTTTTGATTTATGTAATATTACAGCACCATTACGTATATCTGCCGTTGTGGCCATTTAATATCCTTTTTGTTTGAATTAATTTACTAAAATTATTTGAGAGGAATATCTGTTGAAATCAAAGGATTGCTCTAAAGTATACCTCATATTAATTGAATAATTTCTTCTATTTCTTTTTTATCTTGAATCATTTTTTCCGGTATTGGAGCATGTCGAGCATACTTTACCTGGTCTGACTTTTTTAAGAAGTTGATAATTTTAAAAAAGTTTTCTTCTTCAAATTGAAAAATTTCAATTGCATTTTCTATCTCTTCTGTAGTCATTTCAAGAGTTCTTATAAAGTACTTTGTTTCGATGTATTCTCTAAGCACATGAGAAAGAGTGGAGTAGTATTCTTTTGTAAGCACTGAAGAATCTAATTCTTTGATTCTTCTTGAAGCACGCTCGTATGGATCCTCAAGAAAATCATAGTTTATCTTTTCATATACAGGGCTAATTCTCTTTCTCCATATCAAAATAATAGCAACCATCAAAACCAACAACAAAAAGACATAAAGTATTTCTCTGAATGGAAATATGTTTTTAACCGGAACTGGACCTTTTATATCTTTGTATTCAGCTTGATCAATCGTGCTTAATATAGAAACTATTTCAAAATCAATAGGGTCTAATTGAAAACTATAGTCAACCTCATTATTTTTCATGACATCAAAGGAAAAGATAGGAGTAGTAAATTTACCAGTATCCCAGGCTGTTAATTCAAACTCAATTCCAATAGGATCGTTATTATTATAAATAATTTGGTGTTTGATAATACTTATTGATTCATCTTGATCTGGAATAATTGGAAAATTGAATTTTCTTTCTTCATAGTTTTCCACCAAAATAGTCCATTTTATGATGTCACCTATATATGCAATTTCTTTATCTATTTTTGAATTGACGGTAAATGATTTACAAAAGAGAATTGCAGGAAAAAGAAATAGAAAAGTTCTTTTAATTCTCATCTTTTATCTCTTTTCCTAAATAACGAAATCAGCGGATCTACAAAATCTCCGTTAGTAGAAACTGATATTATATCAAAACCAATTTTTTTTGCTTGTTTATTGAACGCGTCAAGGTCAGAATTAATTTGGGTTTTTAACTTTTCCATTTCTGCTCTATTGGAAGTGTCAATCCAAAATGAGGAACCTGACTCTGGATCCCTTACTTTAATAACTCCAAGATCTGGCAATAGTTTTTCGGCTGGGTCAAATAATCTAATACCTATAAGATCATGCTTTCTGTTAACAATTTTTAAAGATGACCAATAGTTATCATCAATAAAGTCTGAAATTAAAAAAACAACACTTCTTCTTTTTGCAACTTTTAATAGATAGTCTAGTACGTTTTTTATAGATGTTTTATTGCCTTTTGGTTCATTATATAATAGTTCTCTTATGACTCTTAACACATGAGATTTCCCTTTTTTAGGAACCACATATTTTTCTATGTCATTTGAAAATAAGATTAAGCCTACTTTATCATTATTTTTTATAGCTGAGAATCCTAAAACGGAAGCAATCTCAGCACCAAATTCTTGCTTAAGCTGGTTTTGGGATCCAAACTCGCCTGACTTTGAGATGTCTACTAAAAGGTAAACTGTTAGCTCGCGTTCTTCCTCAAATATTTTAATAAAAGGGGATCCATTTCGGGCTGTCACATTCCAATCAATTAAACGTATATCATCTCCTGGCTGATATTCTCTTACCTCTGAGAATGCCATCCCTCTACCTTTAAAAACAGAATGGTATTCGCCACCAAAAAGGTCGTTAACTAATCCGCGTGTACGAATCTCTACCTGCTTCACCTTTTTGAGGATCTGCTTTGGAATCATGATATTTAAGGTACTTCTATTACTTCAAATAGACGCTGAATTATATCATCAGCTGTTAGTTCTTCAGCCTCAGCTTCATAGGTAAGTATTACTCTATGGCGAAGCACATCAGCGCCTACATACCTAATGTCTTCAGGAGTGATATAACCTCTGCGCTCAGTAAATGCACGTGCTTTTGCCGCTCTAACCAGATTTATAGTTGCTCTGGGAGAGGCCCCAAAATCGATTATCCCCTCCAAATCGTTTAGGCCATGATCTTGTGGATCTCTTGTAGCAAATATGAGCTTCAATACATAGTCTTCTACCTTTTCATCCACGTATATGTCTTGAATTATATTTTGAGCATCTAAGATTTCCTCAGGAGAAACCACATCTTTTAATATTGATAAATCTGATGGTGTTGTATTTTGTCGAAGTACTAATCTTTCTGAAGCTTTATCAGGATACTTAACTAATAATTTAAACATGAAACGATCTACTTGCGCTTCAGGAAGTGGATAGGTACCTTCTTGTTCAATAGGGTTTTGGGTAGCCATCACAAGAAAAGGCTCATCAAGCGGATAAGTATTCTCCCCAATTGTAACCTGTCTTTCCTGCATTGCTTCTAGTAAAGCACTTTGTACCTTAGCAGGGGAGCGATTAATTTCATCAGCAAGAATTATATTTGAAAAAATGGGTCCTTTTCTAGTATCAAATTCACCTGTTTTTTGATTGTAGATTAAAGTTCCTAATAGATCTGCTGGTAACATATCAGGAGTAAATTGAATTCTTTGAAATTCTGTTTTAATCAGGCTTGATAAAGTTTTAACCATTAGGGTCTTTGCAAGCCCAGGGACGCCTTCGAGGAGTATGTGCCCATTCGATAACATAGCTATTAATATTTTATTAATTAATTCCTCTTGCCCGAGAATAGCACTATTCATTCCCTTTTTAAGATCATCAATAAAAGTAGACGCTTTGGCAATACGATCGTTTATATCTGTTAAACTAAAATCAGTCATTTTTTAAGCATTTATGAGGTGATGTGTTTCAGCGCAGGTATTTCTTCAATACTTTTACCAAGATAATCAATTTCAAATTTTACGGATGGTGCTAATTCATGATTGGGAAATTTTTTCAAGAACTCTTGGTATTCTACTTTAGCACTTTTCTCATCATTAATTACGTTTGCGTAAATATATCCAATCATAAATTGAGCATGGGGCTCTTGTTCAGATTCAGTATACTTATCTATTACTTTTCTATATTCTTGAATAGCGGTAGTAAAATCACGAAAATCATTCATATATACATCCCCTAACATATATTGTGCTTTTGATGCTAATTGATGTTTTTCATATTTATTTATCATAAACATTAGATGATCAACTGATTCCTTAAGTAATTTTTGTTTTCGCAACGATTCAGCCTTGTTAATAAGGTATTGTGGAAATTCATTTATCTGATCCAGAGCTTGTTTCCCATGGACAGAATTATCATAATTTTTCAAAGTAGCTTCTAATTGCTTGAATCCCATGTCAGGGTCATTTTTCCAATTAAGATAAATTGAAGAAAGTTTATACTGTGCTTTTGATGCCAAGCTATCATTTGGATGTTTTTTAAGCAACTTCTCTAAATCACTTATTGCTAGATCGACTTTACTATTTTGTAAATTATTTTCAGATAGCTCCAAAAGCTCCTCTGCTGTCTTAGTACAGCTGATAAATACAGATAATATCAATAGGACTATTATTTTTTGAATTTTCATCATATTCCTTTAATTAAAACTGCGAAAATTAATGCCTGTTCATCAATTCAAAAAGAAATTGCTTTAATGCTTAAATACAAAATAAAGTAAAGAGTTCCATAAAATTAACTTTTTAAAATAGGTTTTGTACGCCTAATTGCAACTTTTGTTTTGAAAAGTCATTAAGCTGAATTGCATAGTCTAATCGGGCAGGACCCAATGGTGTATCTACTGTAATTCCAATGCCAGAATCCCAGATTAATTCTGAATAAAATTCTTTTGGGAACACTTCTGCAAGCAAACCGCCATCAGAAAAAACTGTCATACCAAAAGATTTATATATTTTCTGCCTTATTTCAATATTTGTCATTAAGCGAATTGTTTCACCATTGGGCTCATTATTTTCATTTTCACTAAACCTTAGAACCTCCCATCCCCTCATTGAGGTGCTTCCTCCTAGATAGAATTTTTCAAAAGAGTAATCATCATAATTCTCATCCCAGCCCCATATCTTTCCAAACTGAATTCTCATTGCAAAGACAGATCTTTTGGTTAGAGGATAGTACGTGTTGAGAGTTATATCTATTTTTGAGTATTCTCTAGATCCTCCAAACCCAGCAGATTTAATTATACCGTTAAAGAGTAAGCCCTTTTTAGTAAAGAGCGGATCATCTTTCTTATCAATATTTAACTTCAAGGATACCGATCGTTCTTGAATATTATCCTCAGAAGCATCTGCAAAGTATTCCCACAATGACTTCGTTTCAACATATGATCTGCCCTTTAATCTAAAACGTTGAGTTAGGTCAGTACCAAACCTGTCAATTGATTCTTGATATTTTTGTTCCTCATATAAAATAAATCTTTCATAATAGCCAACGATCTTTGTTGGGAATCTGATACCCAAAAACCAATTGGAGGATAAACTCACGTCGTATCTAAGTCTTGGAGCAACAAAATCTACTTCAAATGGAATTCCAGCCATGATAGCTGTTGAAAATTGTTTTGATGTGTTGAAAAAAGCTCTATTTCTCCACTCTATAGTGGCACTGAGGGCAGATAATTCGGGAGCGCCCTCTGCGAAACTAATCGGATCATACCCTCCAGATGAATTCCATTCTCTCTGCTTATATCTCCTTAGATCTATTACCATGTTGACCAGAGTATCAGAGATTGAAGATCTTTCGGGGTAAATATTTGCCGTTGAAAATATTCCAAGTTCACGTAGTTGCTTGGAGGATTTATCCACTTTTATTTTTGAAAATAAGTCACCAGAATCATAATTCAGTTCTCGAATGACTATTGCACTGTCTATATTCCCTTTCTTCTTAATTCTTGTATTATTGATGTATATATATTTTCCTTCATCGATGTCTATTGTTATTTCAACAGAGTCTTTTATTTCATCTTTTACAGTGATTGTAGCAAATAACTTTCCAAGATTATGATATTCATTTTCTAGTAAATATAAATTATCATTTAATCCTACGGGGTTGTATGGGCTATCTATTTTGAGTCCTAAAATTTTGGTAATCTTTTTTTTTGATATCAGATCATTACCATTTATATGAACTTTAGATAGGTGATATTGTTTACCCTCAACTACCTTATATAGTATGTCTACAAACTTATTTTTATTTGAATTATCCTTAATATGATATGATTCATTTATAGCAACGTCTAAAAAGCCTTTTGAATAATAATAATTTTTGAGAGTAAGTGCATCCAACCTAAGTAAACGAGGATCAAATTTTGGCCTACGGAAAAAGAAATTTGGAGGACGTTGGCGAACTATAAATAATATTTCATTTTTTGAAATACTTTCATTACCCTCTATTTCTAAATTGTTAATAAAATAGAGGTCATCTTGGCCGTAAATAATTCCCATTAATATTAACGGGCATATACATGCCATAAGGATTCGAATCATTTATTAATATGCGTATCTGTACCGATATTTAAGATTTAATTTACCTTCCTCATCAACATTACCCACCACTGAAAAATGTCTATTTAATTTATATTCTACACCAACCTGAGACTGATCCTGATTAAGAGAGAAAGATCTTTTATATGATAAATTTAAGAAAGTTTTGTCACTGATTTTTGTTTTTGTTGTGACCTCAAAGTCTTCATTGGCTCCTTGGAATAGGCCTGCCGCACCTGAAATATCTATATCATCTACAAAATTCATCATTCCTATTTTTGACTCTTTGAGGTTTTTTTCTAATTGATTTTCTAGCAGAGTACCAAGAATTGACACAGTCTGGTTTCCAAATCCAGTTGATGTTAATTCTTGATCCTCAAATCGCTTACCCCAAGTTAATAGTTCAAGAATATCACTCTCGGAAAAACCACTTCCTGATTCTAGAACAATATCTAAATCGTCTATACCGCCTCTCATACTTAAATCTATTCTTTCATCATCTATCATAGTTTGAGCACTAACATCTATATCAGGATTAAAACCTTTGTTATCAAAACTTACTATACCCCTAAGCTGTTCAAAATTATCTTTATATGAAAATACACTACCATCCTCAACAATTATCTGACCTCCAAAGTCAACTTCCTGATTTCCAACTTGGGCAAGGTTTAATTCACCAATTACTTCAGCGTATATTTGAGAATTTTTAAAATAAGATTTCCCAATTATTGGAATATTTAAATTGTATGCAAAAATATTTTTATCATCTTCTTGTATTATAGTTCCAATATCTTCCGTTGTAAACTCATAATTCACATTTGCCTCAGTCGTCTCTATCTTTCCATCAACGTAAACTGTATCTCTCCCAACAATTTTAAGATCTAAATTACTTACACCTGAAATATCCAGAAATAGTAATTGGAATGATGCATCCTTAGCTTTTACATGTAGGTCATAAACGGGATTAAAAAAACTATTGAAATCTAGTTTACCAGTTATTTCTGTATTTTGCTTAAGTGATATACTATTTCGACTTTCATTGCGGTGCAATGATGCTTTGAGATTATTAATAGACAATACATTATCTATCATTAATGCATCACCATTAATTTGAGTAACAGGATCGCTTAATAGCAAAGTATGAAGGCTTGCATCTTCAACCTTAATTCTACCACTCCTTTGAAAATCATTATTAATTCCACTTAGGTTTAGTTGGATTTCAAATTTTCCAATCGCAGAATCTAAATCTGCTATGTATGGCGATAGAAAAGGCAATGTCTTCAAATTTGCGTTAGCATTGAAGTCTATCTTTTGATTTTTATGCAGTTTCCCAAAATTAGATGATCCTAAGTTTAAATCGAAAGGTATCGCTCCAGAGCTATTAATGGTACCATCTCGGTTTTCAGAGTTTGCATATTGTACATTTAGGTAGTTGCCGTCGTATTCTCCCCTGCTACTAAATTTGCCAAGTTTAATCAAATCGAATGATGCATCAGATACGTTTAAATCATAAATAAATTTGGTTGAATTCATGGTCCCGGTAAGATTCAGATTACCAGTACTATAACCAGATAATTTGTAAAATTTTGGAATAAATCTATGTATAAATTCTAGAGAAAGGTTCGAGAAACTAGTATTAAGAGAAATCAGAGGTTTTTTGATATTGCTTTTCAATATCGGAATAATTCCTGAGGCTTGTAGACCCATGGTACCTTTTCTTGCCATGGAAATATCATCAATGCTCAGTATTCCACTTTTATAGAGGCAAGATAGTGTCATTTCATCAAATTTTTCATTCATATATGTGCCTTTTTTTAATGAAATATCTGCGTCCATATTGAAATCATTATTTTCATATCCAATCCATATTTCTCCAAAAATGAGCCCAGAAAATTTTAGCCTCTCATCTCTAAATATTTGAGTAATAATATTAGCGTCAAAGTTTGACATTTTGAATCTTCCCTCATTTCGACTAGTGCTTGTTATTACTCCTTCCAAAACTCCATCATTTATATGAAACTCAAATGGTTTAACATTCAAAACCGAATCTTTATATGAAAAATTTATTGGATTTGCATTTATCAGATAATTATCATTGTGTGCCAGTTGAATCCTAGAAATATCATAATTACCATTACCATCGTATTGTCCTGATAGCTGTAAAAAATCCTTACCTGATTTAAAATGACAATTTTCAATTTTTACTGTTTTATTTTCAATTATAGCACTTACAGTACCACTTTCAAAGCTACGATTTTCCCAAGTGCCTTTACTGGCCTTTATGTCAATAAATCCTGATGGTATACTATCTTTGACATCTATGTGCGAACTAAGTTCAATTGATTTAAGATCAAAATTACTAACATTAACATTTTCACACACTAGTTCTGCATAAGCTGAGGGTGAAGAAATATTACCACTTATTTTTAAGTTCCCGGTTGCTTTTCCTTTAACAAATTCTGCTGGTAAAAAACTATTTATTAAGTCAATATCTGCTCTTTCCATATCGGCAATTAATTTCATTTCCTTTGATAAAAGATTGCCCTGCCCATCGATCGTAATATAGCTATCACCAACGAGCAACAAAACAGGGTCTACCGTTGATAAAACACTATCTTGATATGCTAATTGACCATGAACTGAAATTTCTCCTTGATTAAATAATTTAGATTCTACTATTTCTAATGTCATATCAATTAAGTCCAATGCACCATCAGATGAAAGACCTGCATCCATAATAAATAGGCCAGACATCTCTGTAGGCTTTTGATCTTTCAACCATCCAGATAAATCAAGATTATCTAAATTCATATAGCAACTTATTCTTCCGGCATTTTCCCAAATACCATTCAAACTTAGATTAGAGTTCTCACCATTAAGCGATAAATTTTTTAATCTCCATAAATCTTCAGTTTTATGTAAATCAAATTCGCCTTTCATATCTAAACCAGATTCATTAAATACTGATAATGATCCTGTAAAATCTTTTAAATCAGATTCAAAATTAAATTGACTAGTAAAATTTGAAAATTTTGATTTCAAAGGAGTTTTACTAAATAGCTCTTTCGGAAAACTAAACTTCGGGATTTTTAGCGATCCCTTTATTTTATCATTATTGTTCCCAAAAGAAATATCTCCACCAATTGGTAAACCAAATATTTCCCCATTAATTTTCTCAAAGGAAACAAGTTTATCACTATAATTAACCTTCAAACTATTGAATTTTCCAAATAGGTTTTCGCTATCTTTTAGTGATACATTTAATAAGTCACAATTTAACTCAGGGTTTTTATATCCATTAAATTCACCTCCAAGCATTAATTCTATAATTTGGGAATCATCATTTAAGATTGATTTTATATTTGCATCAATAAATAAAGAACTTATATGAAAAGGCAAATTCAATGAAAGATTACCTACAGTTCCTCTATTGCCAAAACCATCACTAGTTATATCCAAATCCAGACCCTCTATGGCAATTAAATCAAAAACTGTTTCTCCAAACAAAGATGAAAAAATTCCAAGGTTTATTGAAATCTTATCTACTATTATTCTTTTGCTATTCTCTTTTTCGAAAATAAGATCCTTCATAACAATAGTACTTATAAAATTTCCTGATAGTTCATCCACATTTAAATTCCAATCATATTGATTTATCTTTTTCATTAAAGTTGATTTAAGATGATTTTCCCATATTGATACTTGTGAGAGGGTGACTATCAAAGAAAGAAAAACAAAAAGAGTTCCTAGGAGATATTTTTTTCGTTTATTCATCATAGAAACATTACAATATGAACTTGAATTTAGAAAGTGAGTTTGATATAAAAAAAAAGCGCTCGAATGAGCGCTTTTTTTGATATGATGATAGATTAATCAACTACTTCAAAATCAGCATCCTCTATCTCCCCTTCCTTTTTACTACTCTTTTTAGAAGGACCTTTATTATCAGAGGTATTTGGATTGGGGTTCTGCTCGCCTGCATCATACATTTTTGAAGCTAAACTGCTCCAAACAGTGTTTAATGATTCTATAGATGATTTGATAAGCTCTGAATCACCACTATCTTTAGCTTTCTTCAGAGCATCTAATTTTTCATTAAGATTTTTTTTATCATTTTCATCGAGTTTGTCACCATTCTCATTTATATTTTTTTCAGTTTCATAAACCAGGTGCTCAGCTTGATTTGCTAAATCAATTTTCTCTCTTTTTTGTTTATCTTCGGATTCATGTTTCTTGGCATCATTGACCATTTTTTCTACATCTGAATCAGATAAGCCGCTCGATGCTTCTATCCTTATACTTTGCTCTTTGCCAGTTGCTTTATCTTTTGCATTTACATTTAATATACCATTTGCATCTATATCAAATGTTACCTCTATTTGAGGAACACCTCTTGGCGAAGGTGGAATATCAGCTAAATGGAATCTACCAATTGTCTTATTATCTGATGCCATTTCTCTCTCACCTTGTAAAACATGGATCTCAACAGTAGTTTGATTATCTGCTGCGGTGCTGAATACCTGAGATTTTTTCGTTGGTATGGTAGTATTTCTTTCGATTAGATTAGTTGATACACCTCCAAGTGTTTCTATACCTAATGACAGAGGGGTAACATCAAGTAGAAGTATATCATCAACATCTCCAGAAAGTACTCCGCCTTGAATTGCTGCACCTAATGCCACTACCTCATCAGGGTTTACGCTCTTATTAGGCTCTTTGCCAAATATCTCTTTGACTTTTTCTTGAATCTTAGGGATCCTTGTAGAACCGCCCACTAAAATTACTTCATTAATTTCAGATTTTGAAAATCCTGCGTCATCTATGGCCTGTATACAGGGCTGTACTGTACGTTCAACTAAATCACTGACTAATTCTTCAAATTTTGCTTGAGTTAATGTTAGATTTAAATGTTTGGGACCTGAAGCATCAGCTGTTACAAATGGAAGATTGATATCTGTCTGTTTGGAAGAGGACAACTCCTTTTTTGCTGTCTCAGCTGCCTCTTTTAATCTTTGCAAAGCCATCGGATCTTTTCTTAAATCAATTCCATCAGATTTATTGAATTCTTCAGCTATCCAATTGATTATTTTTTGATCAAAATCATCTCCACCTAGATGGCCATCCCCATTTGATGATTTAACTTCAAAAACCCCATCACCTAATTCTAGAATGGAGACATCAAATGTTCCTCCTCCAAGATCAAATACTGCTATTTTTTCATCTTTCTTTTTATCCAGACCATATGCCAAAGATGCTGCAGTAGGCTCATTAATTATTCGCCTAACATTCAATCCTGAAATCTTACCAGCATCCTTAGTAGCCTGTCTTTGTGAGTCATTAAAATATGCAGGCACAGTTATTACTGCATCCGTTACCTTAGTACCTAGATATTCCTCAGCTTGTTGTTTTAGTTTTTGCAAAACCATAGCAGATATTTCTGGCGGTGTGTATTCTTTATCATTAGCCTTTACAACACATGCTCCATTAGAGTTTTTGTCTACTGTGTATGGTACCTCTGAAATTTCATTATCTACTTCGTCAAACATTCTGCCCATAAAACGCTTGATTGAAAATATGGTATTCTGAGGATTGGTAACCGCTTGACGCTTTGCAGTTTGTCCAACTAGCCTTTCTCCGTCTTTTGCAAATCCAACAATTGATGGAGTAGTTCTGCCACCTTCAGGATTTGTAATTACTGTTGGCTCTCCGCCTTCAAGTACAGCAACACATGAGTTTGTTGTTCCAAGATCGATTCCTATAATCTTACTCATTCTAATTTCTCCAATATTTTTCAGATAACTAAAAATTATACAATTACATGTTTTGCAAGGAATGTACCAGGCAGTGCAATAGTTAATATTGTCATAATATTATAAAATAATATGCATATTTGACATGCTTTGGAGGTAATTAAAAAACTATTAAATACTTTTATTAACTTTTTTTACCTGTATTATATCAAATGAAATTTTACCTTTTACCATCTTAACAGAAATTATTGTTCCTTTTTGAAAAGAGTTTTTTAAAAGCAACTCTGATATGGGATCTTCAAGATTTCTCTGAATTTCTCTACGCAAAAGCCTAACTCCGTATCTTGGATCATATCCTCTACTTGCAATATATTTTTTTGCAGACTTGTTAAGTTTTAATTTAAGTCCAAGTTTTGAGAGATTATCAATTAAATCAGTCACTTGAAGATCAATGATATCGTAAACATTTGATTCGCTGAGTTGATGAAAAACTATTGAATCATCTATTCTGTTTACCAATTCCGGAGAAAAAATATTTTTTACATGCCCTAATATTTTCTCCTTCATTTTTTGATATTCTAAATCATTTTTGCTAGACCCAAACCCAAACCCATTATTTTTTAGATCTCGTGCACCTATATTAGATGTCATAATTACAATTGAATTTCTAAAATCAACTTTTCTACCTAATCCATCAGTCAAAACTCCTTCATCAAAAACTTGAAGTAATATATTGTACAAGTCAGAATGTCCTTTCTCAATCTCATCAAACAACACTACAGAGTAAGGATTGCGCCTAACTTTCTCAGTGAGTTCACCTCCCTCATCATATCCAATATATCCTGGTGGGGCACCAATGAGGCGTGACAGTGAAAAACGTTCCGTATATTCGGACATATCAATTTTCACAAGTGAGTTGGAATGAGGAAAAAGATTTTTTGC
>CENO01013827.1_pt1 | contig 14114 bp, 12 predicted proteins | sample 530271 | NCBI WGS metagenome assembly CENO01 (sample SAMEA2619857, study PRJEB7988) | marine metagenome | biome: marine biome (ENVO:00000447); feature: surface water layer (ENVO:00002042); material: "saline water (ENVO:00002010), including plankton (ENVO:xxxxxxxx)" | depth 5 m | reverse complement strand
CTTCTCTCAATATTAGGCACATCCATGATAGTGCCTATTTTTATATCCATGGGTTATGTTGAATCAGACACTTTCGGTTTCATTATCTCCTCCCTGATTTGTGTTGGAATCGGTTTGCCGCTTTGGTTTTTTACTAGATATTCACGAACACTAACGAATAGAGACGGATTTGCAATTGTGACATTTTCTTGGATTGTAACCGCTATAATTGGAGCATTGCCATTTTATTTCACTGGATCAATTCCAGATATTACCGATGCTTTTTTTGAATCTATGTCAGGAGTTACTACAACTGGTGCATCTATCTTAGGTAATTCTTTGACCCATCCTCATCTAGAACATGGAATTGAAAGTTTGCCCCATGGAATTTTATTTTGGCGTTCATTTCTTCAGTGGATAGGTGGGATGGGTATAGTAGTATTCTATATTGCCGTTTTACCTTTATTAGGAGTGGGGGGTGTCCAATTATTTAAGGCAGAGGTTCCCGGACCAGTTGCTGACAAAATAAAACCTAGAGTACGAGAAACTGCAAAATTCTTGTGGATTATTTATGTGGGTATAACTTCTATAGAAATTATTGCCTTGAGGATTGCAGGAATGGAAACCTTTGATTCAATTTGTCATGCTTTTACAACCATGCCTACAGGAGGTTTCTCAACAAAAAATGCTAGCCTAGCTCACTATGATAATCCAATGATTCATTATATTATTATATTTTTCATGTTTCTAGCAGGTATTAACTTTTCTTTACATTTTCATGCTATGAGTGGAAGTATAAAAACCTATTTCAGAGATACAGAATTTGTGGTCTATTTTTTTATAATTATTTCTATTTCATCAATAATATTTTTCTCATTATCATACCAATCAAATACCTTTTCAGATCTAACATTGCGAGAATCTCTTTTTGGTACTATCGCCATGTTAACGGGAACCGGTTATGTTTTAGGTGATTATGAAATGTGGCCTGTATTTCTTCAAATGATTTTGTTAACGTTAATGTTTGTTGGAGGAATGGGAGGATCAACAACAGGAGGAATGAAAGTTATTCGAGTTCTTCTATTGGTAAAATATGCTGCACTTGAAACTCGACGGATGTTACACTCGAGAGCTTTATTACCCGTAAAAATCGGTAAACAACTAATAAAAGAGGATGTGGTTAGAAACACGCTTGGATTTTTTCTATTTTTCATGTCAGCTTTTATTGTATCGGCTATTTTGCTTTCAACAATGGGCCTTGATATCGAATCCTCTATTGGTGCAGCTGCTTCTGCAATGGGGAATATTGGTCCTGCATTTGGGCAGTTTGGACCTACTGATAATTATGCATTACTACCTAATGCAGGCAAGTGGATACTAGCCTTCTGTATGTTGTTGGGAAGACTTGAAATATTCACCGTTATGGTACTATTCAGTAAAACATATTGGAAATAGGTAAAAGATGTATGTAAAAGATAAAATTATTGATCATGTTGGTATTTTAACCATTCAAAGAGAAGAGGCCCTAAATGCATTGAATCCTGATGTATTAAAAGAACTTAATTCGATGCTTATAAAGCTAATTAGCAATCATAATGTAGATTCAATAATTATTACTGGTGCTGGTGAAAAGGCTTTTATTGCAGGGGCAGATATAAAATTAATGCAGAGTTTTGATAAAAAACAGGCTCGTGATTTTGGAGAATTAGGACAAAATTTGACATTGGAAATTGAAAATTCTCCAAAACCAGTAATTGCAGCAGTAAATGGTTTTGCTCTAGGAGGAGGGTGTGAGATTGCAATATCTTGCCACATTAGATATGCTAGTGAAAATGCATTTTTTGCTCAGCCAGAAGTTAAATTAGGGATTATCCCTGGTTGGGGTGGTACGCAGAGACTTCCAAGAATTGTTGGCAAGGGAAATGCAACTGAATTAATTATTGGAGGTCATATGATTAATGCACAAGAAGCCTTGAAAATTGGATTAGTAAATAAAATAATATCTCCAGAAAAGTTAATGGATGAGTCAATTAACTTTTGCAAAGAATTACAAAAAAACGGTCCAACCTCCATTTCTAATTCATTAAAATGTATAAATGATTCATACGATTATTCACTTGAGGATGGTTTGGAAATCGAATTGGAAGCATTTAGTAATTCATTTGGTTCTAAAGAAGCCGATGAAGGTCTATTAGCTTTTGTTGATAAAAGAAAGCCAAAATTCAGACTATAAATGCCTCGTTATGCTGTTCTAGCTCACGAATCATTTGATTATATCTTAAGCAAAACTGGTAATATGCTTATAAGATATAAACCTAATGAAGTATGCGCGGTAATTGATCGTAATCATTATGGAAAGACTGCAGAAGATGTGCTAGGTTGGGGAGGAAGCATACCGTGCGTATTAAACTTTGATCAAGCCAAACAATATGCTCCAACGCATTTAGTGATTGGTAATGCGCCACAAGGTGGCAGTCTAGATAATAAAAGTTTAATCGAAATAGAGAAAGCCATTGATTATGGTTGTGATATTATAAGTGGGATGCACAGTTTATTAAAAAACGATCATCATTTAGTTAATAAAGCAAAAAAAAATAATGTCTCTTTAATTGATCTACGCAACACACCGAACCCACCACATTTTCCAAAGGGTTCATGGAAAGAAAGAAAATTCCCAGTGCTTTTAGTTGTAGGCTCTGATTGTGATACCGGTAAAATGACAACTGCATGGGAAATATGTAAAGAATTAAATAAAAGAAAATGGAATGTAAAGTTTCTTGGCACTGGGCAGACAGGAATTCTTCTTTCTGGAAATGGAGTGCCTATTGATGCGGTTGTATCAGATTTTATGGCTGGAGAAATTGAACATCATTTAGACAAATTTTCAAATGATACTGATTTAGTAATAGTGGAGGGACAAGGAGCTTTAAATAATATGTTTTATTCAGGGGTTACACTAGGTCTGTTACATGGCTGCATGCCGGAATTTTTAATTATGACCCATGAACCATATCGTGAATTGGATGTTTCAGATTATCCCATTCCTAGTTTGGAAGAATTGATGACATTACATTTAAATCTACTTAAGCCATTCAAAGATTCAACGTTTGTTGGTATAAATCTTTTAACACTTAAATTAAATCGTAATGAAGCAAAGAAATATATACAAAATGTTAATGATGAATTTGATTTACCAACAACTGACGTCGTGCGTTTTGGTTCAAAAGGATTAATTAGTGCAATTGAAACTGCAATTCAAAAATGGAAATAGATTACAGTATATATAGAATTGAGTTAAAGCATACCTTTGGTATCTCTAGAAGCAAGAATGAATGGTATGACATACTATTCATTTACATAATAGATGGAGCCATTATTGGAAGGGGTGAAGTGGCGCCATCAGCAAGATACAATGAGACCATTCAAAAAATAATTCCAATTATGAAAAATCTCGTCCAGTTACCAAGTGATTTAAATAATCGAAAAGCAATGTGGGATTTTATTCGCCCTCAATTGAGGGGTATCAAAGCACTTGAAGCAGGATTCAGCATGGCATTATGGGATTGGTGGGGGCAAAAAATTGAGAGACCAGTTTTTGGACTATTAAGTCTTAATTCAACAATGTTACCGCGCACAAGCTATACAATTTCAATAGGAGAATTGGATGAAATCGGTTCAAAGCTTGAGGATGCAGAGTCATATTCAATTTTGAAGGTCAAATTGGGTACTCCAAAAATAGACAAAGAAATTATCAATGAAGTAAGAAGACATACCGATAAACTTATAAGGGTTGATGCTAATGAGGGCTGGGCAAAAGATGGTGCACTAGAAATGTCTTTTTGGCTTGCAGATAGGAATGTTGAATTTATTGAGCAACCTTTTCCAGCAAAAGATTTAAAAGCTTCAATTGAACTTAAAAACAAATCACCATTGGAAATATTTGCTGATGAGAATAGTATGGATTCTAATGATATTATACCTATCCGCCATGCATTTCACGGAATTAATATTAAATTAATGAAATGCGGCTCACTTGAGGAGGGGAAGAAAATGATTAATATTGCAAGAGAAAATGGATTAAAGATAATGCTAGGTTGTATGGTTGAGACCTCAGTTGGAATTACTAATGCATCCCACCTCGCAGGGGAAGTCGATTATGTCGATCTTGATGGTAACCTTTTAATTAAAAATGATCCGTATAGCGGTGTGGTTGTGAATGATGGCAGGTTAGTATTACCAAAGAGTTGTGGCAGTGGAGTAACATTAAATTCAGATTATAGTGATACTTTGAGATGAAGGTAATTGGAATAGAACACATAGGCATTGCTGTTGAAAATTTGGAAAAAAACGCTAGTTTTTGGAAAAATATAATTGGTCTTAAACATTGTGGCATAGAGGACGTAGATGGTCAAGGAGTCTTAACCGATATATATGATACTGGTTCTGGTAAAATTGAATTACTGGTTTCTAAATACCCCGATTCACCAATTTCAAAATTCATCAAAAAAAGAGGAACAGGTATTCACCACATCTGTCTAAATGTTGAAGATATTAATAAAGCAATAGAACATATGAAAACAAATAAAATAAAATTAATTGGTGATAAACCTACTATCGGTGCCGAAAATCATAAAGTGATTTTTGTACATCCTAAGTCTACAGGAGGCATTTTAGTAGAACTAGCAGAAAAAATAAGCTAATTTATTTTTTTAAGAAACTTGGAAGTTTAAAAACACTACTGCTTTTCTTCTTTTTTGATTTGTCGCTTAGTCTTCTCTTTTTGGTATAGTTTTTAATTTCTTCCATTGGATTATCTTCATCTAAAACAATCAGTTCATCATCGATAATTCTTCCCATTTCATAAACTGACCTTCTTAAAGGAAGACCCTTTGCATCGTACTGAGTCCATTCACCATTTTTCTTACCCCTTTTTGTCAGTCCTCTTTCTTTGACAAATCCATTTCTATGGTACTTAATAATCAGCTCGTGACCTGGGGGAGTAGTATTGGCAATAACTTCTCTACGCTTATCAACGATAGATGTGTCGTACTTTACATACGTTTGCTTTACTAGATTTTTAACGGTATCTTGAATGAGTGTTGTATCGAATGTCAAAATTTTTAAGGTATCAAAAATAACATTCTTATATTTCATTTCTGGACCAATAAACCCAGGTTCTCGTGGCTTTCTGGTTATGGCTTGCACCATTGAAGTAGAATAAATTTCTTGTAGTTTCTTGTATTCCCGTTCCGCGCGAGTCCAATCTCCTCCAGCTGCGTTCAAAGCTTGGTTAATCCAGCCTTGTGCTGTTTTATCTCCCATATCTCTGGCTCTTAGAGCATCCCCTAATGTTTTATATTTGGGAAAGGCTGATTGTTTTTGGTCAATCATGTCAGGAGAAAAATTATCAGGGAATTTGCTAGAATAAGTGTGAATAGTAACTGTATCATTTTTGGATACTATAAGCGTATCAAATGTCTTAATGGTATCAACTGCAAATAACCATATTGAATCCCTAACTACGGTAGTATCATATGCATAAACCCAGGTAGTATCATATAGGTAGGTTGTATCATAAGCAAATGCCCATATTGTATCCCTCATCACAGTAGTATCGTAATTAACCAAGACTGTTGTATCCATTACAAAGACGGTATCATAGTTTGTTTGAATAACAGTAGTAGTGTCATAATTATTGATATATATGCTATCAATAACCACTACTGTATCATAGTTTGTAGTAGTTGCAGTGGTGTATATAAAAGTGGTGTCCTTTATTGTTGTGGTATCATAAAGCGTTGTGTAAATGAACACAGTATCGCTTTGGCTTTGGGATAACTTTTCCTTATAGCTTTCTTGTAACTCTTTTGATTGAAGAAGAAGTTTGGATACAGTTCTCTTGAGGCTATCTAGTTCATTACGGTAGGTGGTTTCAACCCTTTTAGTACGAGCCAGGGCTTTACTTTTTTCTATGCTTTTAATACGAGGTTCAGACTTTTTCTTTTTTGCTTCTCGCTCAAAAATTGGACGTGGTGCCTCGATTATTGAACCAGATTGTGTTCTGTATACCTTCCTTTTTTTATTATTACCGTCATCTTGCGCAAGAAGTAAGACGAATAAACATAGCGCAGCAGCTATTTGAACTCTAAGCATATTGTATATTAATTTTTCTATTATTGGATATTGATTTAAAAAAAGACCCTAATGATACCATACATTTTATAAGAATAACCACACTGAATTTTAAAACCAAATAATATTTTTTTAAATAATAATTGATTTTTAAGTAAAGGTTCTCAAATTAAAACATATATCTTTTATTAAAAAAGATTCTAATTAAAATTATTAAAAAAATTGAAATATAAATTAGTAACCTTCCAGATAATAACTTATAGTGAATAATTTAAGTAAAATGAAAGAACATCTATTTAATAAACTTAAACAAGCACCTACTGATCCTGGGGTATATCAATTTTTTAATTCTAAAAACAAAATAATTTACATCGGTAAGGCTAAAAATATCAAAAATCGAGTCAGATCATATTTTCAGAATAGTAAAAATAAATCATCTAAAACCATTACTCTTGTGAGAAATATAGAAAAGATTGAGTGGATTATTGTAAGAAATGAAGTCGAGGCTTTGATGACGGAAGCAAATCTTATAAAAAAGCATCAACCAAGATATAATATTGATTTAAGAGATGATAAATCTTACCCATTTATCAGAATAACAAATGAATCGTATCCTCAAGTATTTATAACAAGAAAAATTGTGAGAGATGGTTCTAAATATTACGGGCCATTTACTGATTCATATCAATTAAGAATAATTCTCAAAGCAATAAGTAGACTATTTCAAATTAGAAGTTGCAGCTTTGCTATCAATGAAGAGGTTATAAGTAAAAAGAAGATATCAGTATGTTTGGACTATCACATCAAAAAATGTGAAGGGCCCTGCGAGGGTCTAGTATCTGAGCAAAAATACTCCAAAATGATAAAAAGAGTTGAAGATTTTATGAGGGGGAAAACCAGAGATCTTGAGAATTACCTGAAAATGATGATGATGGAATCCTCAAAATTGCAAAAATACGAAGAGGCTGCAAGCTACAGAGACCAATTAAATGCGATTAATGTATTCAAAAAGAAACAAAGCCAAGTAGCTACTGACTTCACTGAAAGAGATGTCATAACGGTTGTTAAGGAAATGGAAATTGGGGTTGCAGTGGTGCTAAGAATAAGAAATGGTAAAATATTCAGCCGAGACAAATTGCATTTGAAACAGCTTCATGATGATGATGCAAGTATTTTAAAGACAGTTATCACCAGATTTTATATGGATAGTGATTTTATACCGCAAGAAATATCATTACAATATCCTCCTAAAGACGAACATGATATCTTAAAGCTATTATATAAAAAAAGAAAAAAGAAGGTAAAATTAATTTATCCAAAAATAGGTGAAAAAGCAAAAGAGCTTAGAGTAACTTTGCAAAATGCAAAGTTGTTATTGGGGGAATGGAAAATTGATATTCAAAAAAGAAAAGATTATATCCCTAAAACTTTGCAGCAATTAAAAGACGACCTCAATATGGACGTTCCACCAAAGAGGATTGAAGGTTTTGATGTGTCCCATTTAGGAGGAACAAATACCGTAGCATCAATGGTTTGTTTTGTAGATGGGAAACCAAAAAGATCTGAATACAGAAAGTTTAACATAAAATCAGTTGATGGTATTGATGACTTTGCATCAATAAGGGAAGTAGTGTTAAGACGCTATAAAAGAGTGAAAAATGAAAAGTTACCAATTCCCGATTTGATTTTAATTGATGGTGGCAAGGGGCAGTTAAGTATGGCTTTATCAGCCTTGAGAGAACTAGGGATGGACTATATACCTGTAATTGGATTAGCAAAAAGATTAGAGGAGATATATGTTCCAGGTAATTCAGAACCTCAAAATCTAAAAAAATCTAGTTCATCCCTAATTCTACTAATGAGAATTAGAGATGAAGCACATCGTTTTGCAATTTCATTTCAAAAATCGAAAAGAAAAAAAGATCTAACTAAATCAATTTTTAGTAACGTTAATGGGGTTGGTAAAAAAAGGTTAGAGAAATTGTTACAACTTTTCAATGGTCCAAAAGAAATTTCAGAATCTTCTCCAAAAATCATACATTCAAAAACTGGTATCCCTATAAAGATAGCAACTGAGATTATTAGGACCTCCAAAAAAAATATTTTATAAAAGGTTAAAATTTAATAGTCTGCCATTGATTGTCGTCGGTATTATTTACTAAATTAGTCAATATGGCAGATTTTAAAATCAACTCAGAATTTTCCCCTCAAGGTGATCAACCTCGAGCAATAAAGGAATTGGTTTCCGGCCTCAATAGTGGTGAAAGATATCAGACATTGCTAGGAGTTACTGGTTCTGGGAAAACATTTTCAATTGCAAATGTTATCAAAGAGGTTCAGAAACCAACGCTCATAATGTCTCATAATAAGACCTTAGCAGCGCAACTATATGGAGAGTTTAAGCAACTATTTCCGGAAAATGCAGTCGAGTACTTTATTAGCTATTATGATTACTACCAACCCGAAGCGTATCTACCCGTAACAGACACTTTTATTGAAAAGGATAGTTCAGTAAATGAGGAAATTGATAAGTTAAGATTAAAAGCAACCAGTTCATTAATGTCTAGAGATGATGTTATTGTTGTAAGCTCAGTATCATGTATTTACGGCATTGGTTCTCCGGAGGAATACGGGAAAAGCACGGTAACTATTTCTAAAGGAGACAATCTTGATAGAAGAAGCTTTTTGTCTAAAATGGTCCAAATACATTATATAAGGAATGATAAGGTACTTGAAAGAGGTAATATTAGAGTTAGAGGGGATGTTATAGAGGTACATCCAGCCTATGAAGATGAATGCATACGGATTGAGCTTTTTGGAAACGAAGTTGATAATATAAATAGGTTTGATCCTATTTCAGGAGAAGTAAAAGAGGAGCTTAGTACTGTTATCCTCTTTCCTGCGAAACATTTTGTTGTAGAAAAAGAAACAACTTTGAGAGTGATTGACGAGATAAAAGATGAATTAAACCAAAGGTTAGACAATTTAAGGAAAAATAATAAACTGTTAGAAGCTCAGCGACTTGAACAAAGGACAAACTTTGACATAGAAATGATGATAGAGTTAGGCTATTGCTCTGGGATTGAAAACTATTCAAGATTTTTTGCTGGAAGATCTCCTGGAGAAAAACCATTTACGTTGATCGATTTTTTTCCAGAAAATTTTATCACAATTTTAGATGAATCCCATGTTACACTGCCGCAAATACAAGGAATGTATAATGGCGACCGTGCTAGGAAAGAAACTCTAGTGGAACATGGTTTTAGGTTGCCAAGTGCACTCGATAATAGGCCCCTGAAGATTGATGAGTTTCACGAGGCGCAAAATCAGATAATCTTTACATCTGCAACTCCATCCTATAGAGAGCTAGAGTTATCAAAAGGCGTTGTTGTAGAGCAAGTAATTCGTCCCACAGGCTTACTTGACCCCAAAGTTGATATCAGGCCTTCAAAGGGGCAAATTGACAATTTGATAGAAGAGATACGATCAAGAACTTTAAAAAGTGAAAGAGTACTTGTTACGACCTTAACAAAGCGAATGGCTGAAGATCTAACAGAATATCTAACTAGTTTGAATATTCGAGTAAGATATCTCCATTCAGATATAGATACTCTAGAAAGAGTACAAATATTAAGAGAACTTAGATTGGGGACGTTTGATGTTCTAGTTGGAATAAATTTACTTCGAGAGGGTCTGGATCTTCCTGAGGTAAGTCTAGTGGCTGTATTAGATGCTGATAAAGAAGGATTCCTAAGATCAAAAAGTTCTCTTCTTCAAGTTGCAGGCAGAGCAGCAAGAAATGAATCAGGACTTGTGATCTTGTATGGAGATAAAGAAACTGAGGCTATGCTTCATTTAATTAATACTAGTAGAGAAAGAAGACAATTGCAAAATGAATACAACAGAAAAAACAATATCATTCCTAGGACAATTTTAAAATCTGTTGATGAAATAATGGATTCTACCTCAGTTGCAGATTCAATGGAGGTTGGTGTTGAAGATAGAGGAATAGATTTTGATAAAATCCATATGTCAACTGATGACAAAACCATAATCCTAGAAGAATTACGAAAGGCCATGCTTGTCTCTGCAGAACAACTTGAATTTGAAAAAGCAGCAAAAATTAGAGATGAAATAATTGAATTTGAAAAAGATCTAGAAAATGTTTGAACATAGGTTTATAAAAAAGGATAGATAAAAATGTTTGATTTGGAAAGATTGCAAAAACAATCGGGAATCATAGGAACATCCTTAGGTATTCGTCAGGTATTAGAAATGATAATGCAAATCTCGCCGGTTGACATATCAGTGCTGGTAACTGGTGAATCTGGCACTGGAAAGGAAGTTGTGGCTAAGGCAATCCATAAATTCAGTAAGAGAAAAAATGAAGAAATGGTGGTTGTAAACTGTGGTGCAATACCTGAGGGAATCATAGAATCTGAATTATTTGGTCATAAAAAAGGTTCTTTTACCGGAGCAGGAAGTGATAGGAAAGGGTATTTTGAACAGGCAGACAGAGGTACTATTTTCTTGGATGAAATAGGTGAGGCTCCACTGGAAACTCAAGTTAAGCTATTGAGAGTGCTCGAGAGCGGAGAATTTATGCGTGTCGGAGAAGCGAAAACTCGAAAAACAGATGTTCGTGTTATTGCTGCTACAAATAAAAGTTTATCTGAATTAGTAAAAAATGGAGACTTTAGGGAGGACCTGTATTTTCGATTGAAAACAGTTATGGTGCAGTTACCACCATTGCGTGAAAGAGTAGAGGATATCAATGCATTTATCGAAAGGTTTTCTTTAGAATTTACACGCGCAAATGACATCAGATATCGTGGTTTTATGCCAGATGCTGTCCGCATGATGAAACAGTATGCATGGCCAGGCAATGTCAGGGAACTAAAACACTTTGTTGAAAAAGTATTGGTTCTTGAAAAAGGCGAAAGAATTACTGCTGATGTGATAGAACGTGAATTAAACAGTGTTATTCCTGACCAGGCCTCAAATAACCCAGCATTACCTATTTTGGTTTCCAAAGATTCAGATAAAGCAGAAATTGACTTGATATTGCGCCAGCTTTTTATGTTAAAACAAGATACTGAGCTCATACAAAAATTATTAGTTGGCGGAGCAAATGTAGCACCAACAACTAGTTTATCTGAAATAAAGCCAATGGATCAAAGCATTAATATTCCTCAGAAATCAATGGAAATAGTAGAGCATTCTTATAAATTCATACGTGATGATGCAATAGGAGATATGCTTATAAAAGATTTAGAGGAGGAGGCTATTAAGCGTACGTTAAAATTTTTCAATAACAACAGAAGGAAAACTGCTAAGTCATTAGGTATGAGCGAGAGGACATTATATCGAAAAATTGAAGAATTTGGAATCGAACCAAAAATTAAAAATCCATAATCAAATGAATCATTTAATTTTCATTTCCTGCCTGACTTTTATTTCTTGCGGCTTTTATTCATTAGCAGGGTCTATTCCACCTCATATTAAATCTATATCGATACCACTCATGGAGAATCAAACCGCTGAATTTGGATTAGCAGAAAGTATTACAGATGGAATTCTTGATCAGTTTAATGAAGTGGGAATTCTCTCTTTGGCGGATCCTGATGTTGCTAATTCCATCTTGAGTGGTAAAATTATAAAAGTTACTGAAGGCCCATATACTTACAGTAAACAGGAATCTGTTTCAGAGTACAGATATAAAATTGATATCAAGATAGAATGGTTCGATGTTTTAAATCAAAAAAATATACTTGAAGGCAACTATTCTGCATTTGGAGCATATGGTTTAAGCGGAGATATCGGTTCTGATGGAATAGATAATGATAATGATGGTAAAATAGACAGTGATGATGATGATGAATTTGGCGAACCAAGAAGTTTTGCAACAAAGGTAGCAGTTCGTAAAATTGCTGAAGATATTTTAAATGATATTATGACAACGTGGTAAAGGAATGAATATGAAAGTAGTAAATATCAAGGATTTAGATCAATTTGAGAACCAAGAAGTTGAGCTCAGAGGATGGGTTTACAATATCAGGTCCATTGGGAAGATCTGGTTTGTAATTTTAAGAGACGGTACTGGCTTGCTCCAGGGAGTCGTCGTAAAAGGTGAGGCTTCGGACGAAACATTTTTATTAGAGCATGAACTTAATCAAGAAGATTCAATCATACTCAATGGCACAGTAAGGAAGGAACCACGTTCAGTCGGTGGTTACGAGTTAGGAGTTAAGAAGATTAAGGTAGTTAACCATGTCACAGAAGAATTTCCCATTTCACCTAAGGAACATGGAGCTGATTTTTTAATGTCTAATAGACATCTTTGGCTAAGATCCAAAAGGCAGAACTCCATCATGCGGATTCGTCATCAGGTTGTGAAGGCAATTCGTGATTTTTTTGACGATAATGGTTTTACTTTAATTGATTCGCCTATTTTCACCTCAAATGCTGTTGAGGGTACAACGACTTTATTTGAGGTAGATTACTTTGAAAGGTCTGCTTACCTAACGCAAAGTGGCCAGTTGTATCAAGAGGCAGGTGCGACTGCATTTGGTAAAACATATTGCTTTGGTCCTACTTTTCGTGCTGAAAAGTCTAAGACTCGCCGACATTTGACAGAGTTTTGGATGGTGGAGCCAGAAATGGCCTATGTTGATCTTGACGAAAATATGACCTGGGCTGAGCAATTGGTTGGCTTTATTATTAAAAGAGTTTTGGAAACATGTGCTAATGAGCTGATACTGTTGGAAAGAGATACCACAAAACTTGAATCAATTGTTCCCCCATTTCCAAGAATAACATATGATGAAGCCGTAAGTTTACTAAAAGACAATGGTGTTGAATTTACTTACGGTAGTGATTTCGGGGCACCAGATGAAACTATACTCTCAGAGCAATTTGATAAACCGATATTGATTCACCGTTGGCCTGCGAATATCAAAGCATTTTACATGAAGCGTGACTCAGACAATCCTGATCTGGCACTTGGTGTTGATATGATAGCTCCGGAGGGTTATGGTGAAATTATTGGCGGGGGTCAAAGAGAAGATGATTTAGATATTTTAATTGATACCATACGGCATCATGACCTTCCCTTGGAGCCATTCAAGTGGTACCTTGATCTTAGAAAATTTGGTTCAGTACCACATTCAGGTTTTGGGTTGGGTCTAGAAAGAACTGTAGCATGGATATGTGGAACTAAACACATCCGTGAGACCATTCCATTTCCTAGAACAATGTCTAGATTAGAACCTTAATGACTAACCTTAGGCGTGTCTCTGTTTTTGGTGGTCGTGAAATCACCCAAGATATTTACGATGAGACAGTAATATTAGGAAATATGCTTGCTAAGGAAGGATACACTATCTTCTGTGGTGGTGGCAGGGGTGTAATGGAGGCAATATCAAAAGGTGCAGAAAAGGGAAATGGCCTAGTTGTAGGAATTTTAAAAGGTCGAGACCTTGAAGAGGCTAATGTATTTATTTCAATTCCTATTTTAACAGATATTGGAATAGCTCGAAACGCTGTCTTAGCATATAATTGTGACGTTGCATTGGCTATTTCTGGGAACTACGGAACGCTGAGTGAGATAGCATATGCCTTTCAATTAAAAAAACCAGTTATTGGCTATAAAACATGGGATATAAATCCAATTATTAAAGCAAAATCGCCTGAAGATGTAATGTTGAAAATTAAAAAGGAATTTATGAATGTATAGAATTCATGTAATGATCTCTGGAAAAGTGCAGGATGTTTTTTTTAGGATTAGTACTCAAGATAAAGCAAATGAATTAAATCTAACTGGATGGGTAAAAAATATTTTTAATAATGCAGTTGAAATAATTGCAGAAGGAGATAGAGAAGAATTATCTAAGCTTACTGGATGGCTTCAATTGGGTCCACCAAATGCAACTATAGATAAAATAAGTATTGAGTGGAGTGACCAACCTGAGAGACAGTTTTCTTCTTTTGAGATCCATTAATGA
>CENO01103147.1_pt1 | contig 14171 bp, 14 predicted proteins | sample 530271 | NCBI WGS metagenome assembly CENO01 (sample SAMEA2619857, study PRJEB7988) | marine metagenome | biome: marine biome (ENVO:00000447); feature: surface water layer (ENVO:00002042); material: "saline water (ENVO:00002010), including plankton (ENVO:xxxxxxxx)" | depth 5 m | reverse complement strand
AATTCTGGTGTTGCAATAGTATTGGCCTGTGAAACAGATTTCGTAGCAAAAAATGATTCTTTTAAAGAACTTGCAAATTCTTTTGCTGCTATTGCTTTAAACTGTGAAAACAAAGAAAGCTTTTTAAATGCTGATTTTGATGGTATGACTGTTGCAGATAAGTTAATAGAACAAACTGGTGTAATTGGAGAAAAGTTAGATATTTCTTCTTTTGAAAAGTTAGATGCACCTTTTGTAGGGTCATACACACATGGCTTAAAAATAGCAGTTTTAGTTGGCTTATCAAAAAGTTTTGATAAAGCACATGTATTAGCTAAAGATTTATCAATGCAAGTTGCATCAATGGGAGCTACAACATTATCTTACAAGGATTTTACAGCTGATTTTTTACAATCAGAAACTGATGCAAGGATTGCAGTTATTGAAAAGGAAAATATTGAGCTTGCTAGGCTTGGAAAGACGTTAAAAAATGTTCCAAAATATATATCAATGTCCCAGCTTACAAATGAAGTATTATCCAATGCAGAAGAAGGGATAAAAGCTACATTAAAGCAAGAGGGTAAACCAGAACACATTTGGGATAAAATAGTTCCAGGAAAAATGACTCGTTTCATTTTAGATAATACTACTCTAGATCAAGAACAATGTCTATTAGATCAAGTTTTCATTAAAGATGAAGATAAAAAAGTATCTCAATATATTGCATCATATGCAAACGATGTTTCTGTTATTGGATTTAAAAGAGTTTCGCTAGGGTAGTTTCAGTTATTAAATTTTCTTTACTTCGTTTTACCTCTTCAATGTAATTATATATATTTGAGAAACTTTTTACTATGTTATACAAAAGAGTATTATTAAAATTAAGTGGAGAGTCGCTTATTGGAGATAATGAATATGGTATTGATTCAAAAATGCTGAGTAGGTATGCTCAAGAAATCAATAGTATTGTAGATTCAGGTATGCAAATTGCTATTGTAATTGGGGGAGGAAATATTTATAGAGGGATCCAATCTGAAGGAGCTGGTTTTGATAGAGTTCAAGGAGATTATATGGGTATGCTAGCAACAATTATCAATGCAATGGCATTACAATCTGCATTAGAATCAATTAATGTTCCAACTAGAATACAAACAGCTATTAAAATGGAGCAAATAACCGAACCATATATTAGAAGAAAAGCAATCCGACATTTAGAAAAGGGACGTGTGGTAATTTTTGGAGCAGGAACTGGAAACCCTTATTTTACTACAGATACCGCAGCAACATTACGTGCTATTGAAATCGAGGCTGATATCATATTTAAAGGAACCAGAGTTGACGGTATTTATTCATCTGATCCTGAAAGGAATGATGATGCTAAAAAATATGATACAATTAGTTTTGAAGAGGTATTTAATAAAAAGTTAAATGTTATGGATCTGACCGCATTTACTTTATGTAAAGAAAATAAATTACCGATTAAGGTTTTTAATATGAACAAGCAAGGAAATTTATATAAAGTTTGTAAGGGAGAAAATGTTGGAACACTAGTAAATTTTTAATATTAAATTACACATATGGAAGATGAAGTAAAGTTTTATTTAGATCTTGCAAAAAATGATATGCAAGAAACTCTTAAGAGATTGGAGATCAATCTTACTAAAATCAGGGCTGGAAAAGCTAACCCACAAATGCTTAGAAATGTTTCAATTGATTATTATGGGGTAAATACACCTTTAGCTCAAGCTTCTAATATCTCTACTCCAGATGCACAAACATTATCAATTCAACCTTTCGACAAAAATCTAATTTCAGAAATTGAACAAGCTATTGTTGAATCTAATCTTGGTTTTAATCCTTCAAATAATGGTGAAAAAGTTATTATACATGTTCCGCCATTAACAGAAGATAGAAGAAGAGATTTAGTTAAACAAGCAAAATCTGAAACAGAGAACGCTAAAGTCCAAATTAGAAATATAAGACAAAAAGCAAATGATGAAATGAAAAAATTAGGAAAAGATGGTCTTTCAGAGGACTTGCAAAGAGATGCAGAGGCTAGCGTGCAAGAATTAACCAATACTTATACAGGTAAAATAGATGATATGTTTGCTGTAAAAGAAAAAGATATAATGAAGGTGTAATTTATTTTTTGTTATGAAAGGAATAATATTAGCTGGGGGATCTGGCACAAGATTAAACCCTTTAACTTTGGCCGTTAGTAAGCAAATGATGCCTATCTATGATAAGCCGATGATTTATTACCCATTAACCACCTTAATATACTCAGGTATTAAAGATATTTTAATAATCTCAACGCCCAAAGATTTACCATTATTTAAAGAATTATTGGGAGATGGTTCACAACTAGGTTGTTCGTTTAGTTATAAAGTGCAAGAAAATCCAAATGGGATTGCACAAGCATTTATAATAGGTGAAGAGTTTATTGGAAAAGAGAAAGTGTGTTTAATTTTAGGAGACAACATTTTTCACATGAAAATTTCTACTTTAAATAACTGTAAAAACGTTGATGGTGGTATTGTTTTTGGTTATCATGTTCATGACCCTGAGAGATATGGTGTTGTGGAATTTGATAATCAATATAAAGTTGTTTCAATTGAAGAAAAGCCAAAAAATCCAAAATCTAATTATGCAATACCAGGATTATATTATTACGATAATTCAGTAATTGAATTAGCTAAAAATATTAAAGCTTCAAATAGGGGAGAATACGAAATAACTGACTTAAATAAAAAATATTTAAGTATTAATAAGTTGCAAGTAAACTTGTTAGAAAGAGGATCTGTTTGGTTAGATACGGGAACTTTTCAATCTCTTATGCAGGCTAATCAATATGTTCAAGTTATTGAGGAAAGACAAGGAAGAAAGATTGGCTGTATAGAAGAAGCAGCATTTAGAATGAACTTAATAGATGCTGAACATTTAATTAAAATTGCACAACCATTATTGAAAAGTGGATATGGGCAATACTTATTAAATCTTATAAAAAGTTAATGAAAACCTATCCAGAGCTACGGCAACTTATAGATCAAAGATTAGATATGATTGAATATTTTGTAGAAGCAAAAAGTTTATATAGTCCTATTGAATATATATTGTCGTTAAAAGCAAAAAGAATTAGACCAGTTTTATTGTTGATGGCACATCAATTATTTTCTGAAAATTTAAAGAAAGCAATATCTCCAGCTATAGGAATTGAGATTTTTCACAACTTTACTTTATTACATGATGATATAATGGATAACGCTTCTGTAAGAAGAGGTTATAAAACTGTACATGAAAAATGGAATAATAATACAGCTATTCTTTCTGGGGATGCTATGCTGATAGAATCATATAAACATATAATTGCTGTTGATAATAAAATTTTAAAGGATGTTTTAACAATTTACAATAATGCAGCAATTCAAGTTTGTATTGGTCAAAAGTGTGATATGGATTATGAAAACAAAAAAATTGTCACTATTTCAGAATATATTAAAATGATAGAATATAAAACTGCAGTTCTAATTGCGGCCTCTATGCAAATTGGAGGACTTATAGCAGGAGCTGATAGTAAAACTCAAGAACATCTTTTTGAGTTTGGGAAAAATATTGGTATAGCCTTTCAATTAAAAGATGATTTGTTAGATGTTTTTGGTGATAAAAATGTATTTGGCAAAGAGCTAGGAGGAGACATAAAATCAAATAAAAAAACTTATTTATATCTAAAAGCACTTGAAATTGCAGATGATAAAATAGTTAAGATATTAAAAAAATACTACAGTACTTCTTTAAGTGACAGTAATCAAAAAAAGATAAATAATGTAAAAGAAATATTTTTGAGTCTCAATATTATTGATCACACAAATATTCTAATTAAAAATTATCATGATTTAGCAATGGAACATTTAGAACATATTGATGCAAAAGATAAAGACAATTTTTATGAATTTTCAAATAAATTATTAGACAGGATAAATTAAGATTAAATTATGCTTTTCTATGAACAATAAAATAGATAATTTTACATATTATTTTTAATCATGGACAAATTTTCTTTCTTGGGATCTATTCATACTTCAATGGTCGAAGAAATGTATAATAAATATATTAAGGACCCTAGCTCTGTCAATGAAAATTGGGCGTCTTTTTTCAAAGGTTATAATTTTGCTAATGAGTTATATTCTGAAGATGATATTCCAGAATCATTTTCAAAAGAGTTTAAAGTCATAAATTTAATAAATTCTTATAGAAAAAGAGGGCATCTATTTACTAAAACAAATCCTGTAAGAGAAAGAAGAAAATACAAACCAACACTTGATCTTGAGAATTTTGATTTGCAAGATTCAGACTTAGATTTAGTTTTTCAAGCCGGTGATGAAGTTGGGATTGGACCATCAAAGTTATCTGAAATAATAAAACATTTACAAACAGTTTATTGTCAGTCTATTGGAATTGAATATATGTACATCAGAGACCCTAAAGAAATAAACTGGATTAAAAAAAGACTGCATAAAAATGCTAATACTCCAAATCTTAAAGTCAATCAAAAAAAACATATTCTACATAAATTAAATCAAGCAGTTGCATTTGAAAATTTTTTACATAAAAAATTTGTTGGACAAAAAAGATTTTCACTTGAAGGGGCGGAATCTTTAATTCCTGCCCTTGATGTTTTAATTGAACATGGAGCTGAATTAGAGGTTGAAGAATTTATTGTTGGAATGGCTCACAGAGGTAGATTAAATGTTTTAGCTAATATATTTAACAAAACATATAAAGAAATATTTGCGGAGTTTCACCCAAAAGATTATCTGGATGATTCAATCTCAGGAGATGTAAAATATCATTTAGGATTTACATCAACACAAAAATGTGATAATGGAAAATTAGTTACCTTAAACCTATCTCCCAATCCATCTCATCTGGAAGCTGTTGATCCTGTTGTGCAAGGTATTGCAAGAGCAAAAATTGATACAAAATATAATTCCAATCAAAATAAGGTTCTTCCAATACTTATACATGGAGATGCTGCTCTAGCTGCTCAAGGTGTTGTTTATGAAGTTGTTCAAATGGCTCAGCTAGACGGATATAAAACAGGAGGAACTATTCATATTGTTATAAATAATCAAGTTGGATTTACCACAAATTATCTTGATGCCAGATCAAGTACATATTGTACAGACGTTGCTAAAGTTACGCTATCTCCAGTTTTACATGTTAATGGTGATGATGTTGAGGCTGTAGTTCATTCATTAAAATTTGCTGTTGAATATAGACAAACATTTAATAAGGATATATTTATTGATCTTTTATGCTACAGAAAATATGGACATAATGAAGGAGATGAACCAAGATTTACACAGCCTAAGTTGTATCAATTAATTGCTAAACATCCTAATCCTAGAGAAATATATAAGCAAAAGTTATTAAATGAAGGGATTGTTCAAGATGAATCTGTTAGACAATCTGAAGATGAATTTCAAAAATTGTTAGATGATAGGTTTAATGAAGCCAAAGAAATTGTAAAGGCTAAAATCACACATTTTTTAAAGGATGAATGGCAAAATTTCAACCGTGTTATTGATTCTAATTTCTTTTCACAAGTTGACACATCAGTTGATAGAACAACTCTGAAAATTTTAGCAAAAAAACTTTATGATATACCTAATTCATCAAGATTTTTCAAAAAAACCATCAAACTATTAAATGAAAGGAAGTCCATGATTGAAAAATCGAAAATGATTGATTGGTCAATGGCAGAATTATTAGCATATGCGTCTTTGTTAGACGAGGGTTTTCATATTAGAATAAGTGGTCAAGACGTTGAACGAGGAACTTTTTCTCACAGACACGCTATACTTAAAGTTGAAGATTCTGAAGAAGAAATTTCACCACTTCAAAATATTAAAAAATCCTCAAATTTTGAAATTTACAACTCATTATTATCTGAGTATGGGGCATTAGGATTTGATTATGGATATTCTATTACGTTGCCAAATACATTAACTATTTGGGAAGCTCAGTTTGGTGATTTCAGTAATGGAGCACAAATAATGATAGATCAATTTATTTCTTGCGCTGAAGATAAATGGAAGGTAATGAGTGGTTTAGTTTTACTTCTTCCTCATGGTTATGAAGGTCAGGGTGCAGAGCATTCTTCGGCTCGAATAGAAAGATATTTACAATTATGTGCCAAATACAATATGCAAATTGTAAACTGTACAACACCTGCGAATTTCTTTCATGTTTTAAGGAGACAACAAATCAGAAATTTTAGAAAGCCTTTAATTGTGTTTACTCCTAAAAGCTTATTAAGAGACCCATTATGCGTTTCATCTTTTGATGATTTTTCAAAATCAAGTTTTCATGCAATAATAGATGATGAGATTGTTTTAAAAAATACTGAAAAATTAGTTTTTTGTAGCGGTAAAATTTATTATGAGCTTTACAAGGAGAGAAGTAAGTATAATGATGCTAATTTACGACTTGTTAGAATAGAACAATTATTTCCACTTGATATTAAATATATTAATGAAATTGTAGAAAAATATCAACCAAAAGAAATAATTTGGGTTCAAGAAGAACCAGAAAATATGGGTGCATGGAGGTATATTTTATCGAATCTGAAAAATTTAAATATTAAATTAGTCTCTAGAAAACCGTCTCCTGCTCCTGCAAGTGGTTCTAGTAAATCATTTGCTGATCAGCAAAAAATAATTATAGATAGTATATTTAAATAAAGTATTATGATATTAGAAATGAAGGTCCCAAGTCCTGGAGAATCAATATTAGAAGTTGAAATTGCTGAATGGTTAGTTGAAGATGGTGAGTATGTAGAAAAAGATCAAGCTATTGCTGAAATTGATTCGGATAAAGCAACATTAGAGCTTCCAGCAGAGGAAAGTGGTAAAATTAAAATATTGGTTGAAAATGGTGAAACTGTATCCGTTGGTGATATTGTTTGTAAAATAGACACCTCTGTTATTGGCGAAGCAAAAAAAACAAATGTATCAAATGTTAATTTAACACAAAATAACATTAAAGATGATACTATACTCAAAAAAAATAAAATTACACCTTTAGCGTCAGCTATTATTAATTCACATGATAATATATTAGTTAATAATATTAATGCTTCAGCTAAAGATGGAAAAATAAGAAAATCAGATGTTATAGATATAATAACCGAAAAATCTAATAATGATACTTCTAGAAAGAAGATGTCAACTTTAAGAAGAAAAATTGCACAAAGATTAGTTGCTGTTAAGAACGAAACTGCAATGTTGACAACATTTAATGAAGTAGATATGAACAATATTTTTAATATTCGATCAGAATTTAAAGAAAAGTTCAAGGATAAGTATAATGTTAATTTAGGTTTTATGTCTTTTTTTACAAAAGCTGTAACGTTATCATTAAGTGAATTTCAAGATGTTAATGCAATGATTGATGGAAATGAAATAATTTATCATAATTATTGTGATATAGGCATAGCAGTAAGCGCCGAAAAAGGCTTGATGGTTCCTGTTTTAAGAAATGCAGGAAAAATGACTTTTGATAAAATTGAAAATAGTATAAAAGATCTTGCTATAAAAGCAAGGGATGGGAAATTAAAAATAGACGAGATGACCGGAGGAACCTTTACAATTACAAATGGTGGAGTTTTTGGCTCCATGTTGTCAACTCCAATCATTAATCCGCCACAATCTGCAATATTAGGTATGCATAACATTATAGAGCGACCAGTAGTAGTAGATGGAAAAATTACAATAAGACCTATGATGTATGTAGCTTTATCTTATGATCATAGAATTATTGATGGTAGAGAATCTGTTGGCTTTTTGTGCAAGGTAAAAGAATATTTAGAAAATCCTGTTGAATTTTTATTTGAGGGTAACGTACAAAAGACTTTAAATTTATAGTCTAAATTTCGTTTGCAATTTCAATTTCAAGATTATTAAGATTTTCTGTTATAGGAATTTGACAACTCAAACGACTATTCTCTTTAGTATTAAAAACTTCTGATAACATTGCTTCTTCGTCGTCTTGCATTGAGGGTAATTTATGATTCGAGATGATATAACACTGACAAGAAGCACACATGGCCATACCCCCACAAACTCCAATTGTTCCTTCCTCAGCTAGTTCATACATTCTAATAACCTCCATTAAATTCATAGCCATATCCGTTGGGGCGTTTATACGATGTTTTTCCCCAGTTCTATCAATAACAGTTAATTTAATATCAGACATTAATCATTAATTGATTTTACAACTGCTTTTGGAGCTTCTTTTCTGCTACCGTCAAATCCAGTTATGCCGCTAACAGTTGTATATTTAAAAATAGATTTTTTTCCTGGATGAATAATTTTATACGCTGATTGGCACATAAGTGTAGTTTCATGAAATCCACATAAAATTAATTTTAATTTTCCAGGGTATGTATTAATATCCCCTACTGCAAAAATTCCAGGAATATTTGTTTGATAATCAAAGGTGTCTACTTTAATTGCATTTTTTTCAATGTCTAATCCCCAATCAGAAATAGGCCCTAATTTTGGGGATAGTCCAAACAGTGGAATTAAAAATTCAGTATCAATAACCTCAATATTACCATCGTTGTTTATTGTTACTTTTTCTAACTTTTCATTTCCTTCAATTTTTGTTATTTCAGCTGGAGTAATTAATCGTATTTTATTTTTATTTTTTAGATCCTTAACCTTTTCTACTGAATCTAAAGCTCCTCTGAACTCGTTTCTTCTGTGGATTAAAGTAACATTGGCATTTATATTTGCAAGGTATATTGTCCAGTCTAGAGCAGAGTCTCCTCCTCCAGCAATAATAACTTTCTTGTTCCTGTAAATTTCAGGGTCTTTAATAAGATAATTAATACCTTTGTCTTCAAATCGTTCTAAATTTTCAAGAGTAGGTTTCCTAGGTTCAAAACTCCCTAATCCTCCAGCAATTGCAATTACAGGTGCATTATGTTTTGTGCCTTTATTTGTAGTTACAACGAAACTACCATCTTTTACTTTAGTAATATTTTCTGCTCGTTCTCCTAATGTAAAACCTGGTTCAAATTGTTTACATTGTTCTAATAAGTTTTTAGTTAAATCACCGGCTAGTACTTCTGGTAATCCAGGAATATCGTAAATAGGTTTCTTTGGGTAAATCTCAGAGCATTGTCCCCCAGGTTGAGCTAAAGCGTCAATTAAATGACATCTTAATTTTAAAAGTCCAGCTTCAAAGACAGTAAACAGACCTACAGGGCCTGCTCCAATTATTAAAATATCAGTCTTAATCATTTTTCTTTTTTTTTCAAAAATACTAAGAGTTTAAAAATAATCAGTAGTTTTATTGGGCTTTTACATTAATTATTCAAACAATTTATTATTAATAATTTCATATTTTTGCAAAAATTTTATTTATGGCAATTAAAATAACTGACGATTGTATAAATTGTGGTGCTTGTGAACCTGAATGTCCAAACAATGCTATTTATGAGGAAGATGTTGCTTGGAAATTTTCACAAGGGACCAATCTTAAAGGAGAGATAACATTATTAAATGGTTCTGTTGCTTTAGCTGATCAAGAAAACAGAACTGGATCTTTTTCTGAAGACTACTATTTCATTGTCCCTGAAAAATGTACTGAATGTGTGGGTTTTCATGAGGAACCACAATGTGCAGCTGTGTGTCCTGTTGATTGCTGTATACCTGACGAAAAAAATGTCGAAACAAAAGAAACACTATTAGAAAAGAAAGATTGGATGCATTCTTGATTATGCATTTAATGCAACTACTTCTTTAATTTTATCTCCAACCTTGTCTTTTAGTAATTGCTCAACTCCATTCTTTAATGTTGCCTGAGATGATGGGCACCCACTGCATGATCCTTTAAGAATTACTGTAACTGTTCCGTTTTCAAAAGAATGGAATTCGATAGCCCCTCCATCTGATTCAACAGCAGGTTTAATATAGTTATCAATAAGAGCAATAATTTGGCTATCAATCCTTTTATTTGATTGCTTAATCTTCTTTGGTTTATTTAAATTAATTGAATTATCTTTTGAATAGTCTAAAATTTCTATTTTGTTGTTATTGATAAAATCTAAAATAAATTCTCGTAACTGCATTGCTATATCCTCCCATTCAACAGATCTATTTTTAGTAATAGAAATAAAGTTATTGCTCAGAAAAACATTTTCAACAAATGGAAACATGAAAAGTTTTTGTGCAATATTTATTTTTTTTGCTTCTTCCGGACTTTTCGCTTCTATTGATTGTGTTACTAATTTTTTATTCGCAACAAATTTCATTGTTGTTGGATTTGGTGTGCTTTCCGCATAAATAGTATACAACATAATTTTTATTTTTGACAAAATTACAAACAAAAAATACTATGGCGTTAATTAAATCGTTAAATAATAAAAATCCTATTATTTCAAAAAATACTTTTTGTGTAGAAAATTCAACTATAATTGGAGATGTTGAAATAGATGAATATTGTTCTGTATGGTATAACGCTGTTATTAGAGGAGATTTGGGTTCAATTAGATTAGGAAAGGCTGTAAATATCCAAGATGGAGTTGTAATTCATACTACATTAAATAAATCAAAAACAATAATAGAAAGTCACGTAACTATTGGTCATAATGCTGTTATACATGGATGTCATATTAAAGAAAATTGTTTAATTGGTATGGGTTCAATAATTTTAGATAATTCTCTAATCAATAGTAATATAATAATTGGAGCGGGCAGTGTGGTATTAGAAAATTCAATATTAGAACAGGGATATTTATACGCTGGGGTACCCGTTAAAAAAATAAAAAAGTTAACTTCAGAGCAAGTTAATGATATAAAAAAAAGTGCTTTGAACTATATTAAGTATTCTAATTTAGTTTAGTCAATAAACAAGTTTTTTTCTTCAAGAAATATATTCTCTTTAAAAAATAACTTTGCACTTTCATCAAAGGATTTTGTATAGTTTGAGACGTAAAATTTATTTTCTGATTTATTTTTAATATTTTTATTTTTAATATTTTCTGAAATATATTTTGCTATAATATTTACGGAATCAATTATATCTACTGTTTTTTTATTGGCATTTTTACTTTGATAGTAGTTTGAAATTTCGTCTTTAATTAATGGATAGTGTGTACAAGCTAAAATAAGCTCATCAATATCTTTTAACTTTTTATCACCTAAATATTTTTTAATTATAGTATTACTTATATTTTCGTTAAAAAATCCTTCTTCAATCATTGGAGCAAGTAGAGGAGTTTGTAAACTACTTACATTTAATTTACTATTTAAAGCTGTGATTTTTTTCTCGTAATTTTTTGATTGAATTGTAGCTTTAGTTCCAATTATTCCAATATTGGCTGCTGAATTTTTGTATTTTTCGTTTATGTAATTAACAATAGGATCTATCACATTAAATACTGGTACATTTTTTGCAACTTGCACAACAGTTTCGTTTGCTACCGATGCCGCCGAATTACAAGCTATAACGATGGCTTTACAATTTTTTTGTATTAAAAAAGAGGTTATTTTTTTTGAAAATAAATTAATTGATGTTTCAGATTTTTCGCCGTAAGGGAGATGCTGTGTATCTCCAAAATAAATAAGATTTTCATTAGGAAGTTGTTGTTTTATTGCATGAGCAACAGTAAGACCTCCAATTCCAGAATCAAAAATACCAATTGCTGATTGTTTCAATAGTAATTTCGTTAAAGTTTAAGTTTCTTTTTTACTAGAGGTAAAATATTTTCACTTTCTTCAACATATAATAGTATTGGTTTCTCAAAAATGTAAGTATAATTATTTTCTTTTGCAACATTATCAATTGCATTTCTAAGTTTATCTTGTATTGGTTGTAATAAATCAGCCTGTTTTTGTTGAATTGAAATTTGAGCATTTTGTTCAAAAGACTGTACTCTAGCCTGTAGGCTTTGAATCTCTGCTTCTTTGTCAGCTTTAACTAAATCAGTGTATGATTCTATGTTTTGTTGATAATCAGAAAACATATTTTGTAATTCTGTTTGCATAGAAAGTAATTGCCCGTCAAGGCTTTTTACAAATTCTTGTAAATCTTTTTCCGCTGATTTGTATTCAGGCATTAATAGTAATATCTCTTGAGAATCAAGATATCCAAATTTGTTTTGTGCAGAAATTACGTTAGTTAGTATAGTTACAAGTAGTAATAAGATAATTTTTTTCATATTTTTAGTTTTAAAATTTAATGTTAATAGCCTAGAATTTCTAGAACTTTATCGGACTTATCAAAGTTATTATTTTTATAAAGCATTATTAAATCACTTGAGCTATCAAAGATAATAGCGTATTTGTTATTTTCAGCAAGTTGTTGTATGGCATCATAAACTCTATCTTGAATTGGTTTAATTAGCTCTTGTCGTTTTAAAAACATATCTCCATTGGGTCCAAAATACTTTTGTTGCAACTTCTTTGTATTATTTTCTTTTTTAATAATCGCTTCCTCTCTTTTAATTTTCATATTGTCAGTTAAAAGGATTTTTTCTTGCTGATATGCCCTGTACATATTTTCAACTTCTTCATATTTTTTTTCTATTTCTTGTTGCCAAGTTAATGATATTTGATCTAGTTTTTCTTGAGCCTGCTTAAAGTCTGGTAATTTATTTAAAATATAATCTGTATCAACATATGCAAATTTTTGAGCATGCATATTTACGCCAATTAGCATAATTGTAAGTGATAAAATAATTTTTTTATACATATAAATTTTTATTGCAAATGTAGTTAAAATTGTTGACCCATAGAAAAATGAAACTGACCACCATTAGCGTTTGGAATAGCAGGTATATCGTCAAAACCCCAACCATAATCTACACCCATCATACCAATCATTGGTAGCATAATTCGAACCCCAATTCCTGCAGATCTTTTAACTGAAAATGGATTAAAATCATCAAATTTGTCCCAAGCGTTACCCGCTTCTAAAAAGCCAAGAACATATACAGTAGAAGCAGGATTTAAGCTAATTGCATATCTAAGTTCAGTAACATACTTATTATATATTGCTGCTCCGGTTTCTGAAGACACAGTATTGTTTTGATAGCCTCGAAGTGCAATCAATTCTCTTCCATCATACACCATGCCCATACCACTTAATCCATCTCCACCCACATAAAACCTCTCAAATGGAGCAATACCTAATTGATTATTGTATGCTCCAAGAAGTCCCATTTCTAATTTAGTATTCAGCACAAGTTTTTCGGTGAATGAAGAATACCATGCAGATTTAAAGTTCCATTTATAATATTCAATCCATTTAAATTTTTCTTGATCTCTAATACTATTGTAATCTTTCTTTTCAAACATTGAGTATGGAGGAGTTAATTTTAAACTTAATGAAAAATTGGATCCGCTTCTAGGGAAAATGAGTTGATCAATAGAATTTCTTCCTAATCTAACTTCGTAATTTATATTATTGGAAAACCCATTTGAAAATGAAAAAAATGATTGAGAATTAATTAGTTCATATTGTTGAAAATTTACACCATTATAAATTGTAAAATAATCGTCAGGATATTTTAATCTTTGACCTAATCCAATAGTGAAGCCTGTTAATTCTACTGCTTGTCGGTTTTCTCCTGTTTGACCATTTGATGTAATAGATTTGTATAATGAAACAGATAATGAATTAGGTTTTTTATTTCCAAGCCAAGGTTCCACAAATGACATTCTATATTGTTGATAATAAATTCCATTAGAGGAAGCTGTAAGAGATAATCGTTGACCATCACCAGATGGCAGAGGGTCCCAACTTTTTTTATTAAATATGTTTTTAGTTGAGAAGTTATTAAATGTTAATCCGAGTGAACCGACCACTCTTCCTGCACCCCATCCACCTTGTAATTGTATTTGATCGGAAGATTTTTCCGTAAGTATATATGTAATATCAACTTTATTTTTTAATGGATCGGGATCTATTTTTACATCAAATGATTCTGGATCAAAGTATTGTAGTTGAGCCAACTCTCTTTGTGTTCGCATTATTTCGGATCTTTTGAACAAATTACCAGGTTTTGTTCTTATTTCACGCATTATTACATGATCATTGGTTTTGGTATTTCCTTTTATCGAAACTCGATTTATTCTTGCTTGTTCACCCTCATATATTCTTATTTCTAAATCAATAATGTT
>CENO01053828.1_pt1 | contig 14298 bp, 9 predicted proteins | sample 530271 | NCBI WGS metagenome assembly CENO01 (sample SAMEA2619857, study PRJEB7988) | marine metagenome | biome: marine biome (ENVO:00000447); feature: surface water layer (ENVO:00002042); material: "saline water (ENVO:00002010), including plankton (ENVO:xxxxxxxx)" | depth 5 m | reverse complement strand
CCCTAACCTACAAAAGTATCCAGACGACCGATAAATATATTTGGAAAATGATTTTTCAAAACCATTAATTCTAAAAAAATTTCCCAGCAAAAATTATGTCTGAAACCCCTTTTGAGATTACTGATTCCACAGTAGTGCCTGGAGCGCCCGAGTACGAGGATTCTGCGAGAGCATTAGAAAGTCTTGCAAGTGATCCGAACTACATGCTAGCACTGCACACGAGACAGATTGAGAGGATTGTGACGGTTGTAGAAGAGATGGCGCAAAGACTTCTAGAACTTGAAGAACGAATCAATGCAGTAGATGAACTTGCGAGGTTCCCTGGAAGTGATTCACCTGTATTGAACGAGCCTGGTGTATCTACTAAACTCGGATTAAAATGAACCAACCTGAATATGACCCCAACATGTATGAGCAGATCCTATCAAACTTTGATGCATTTTGTGATCAGTTTGAAGGAGCAGCAGCACGTCGCTTTGCAGGACTAGACAATGACTCAAGACAACCAATTGACAATGCAACAGTTCAACGAGAAACTCCAAGAGCTGCTAAAGAGGTTGACGATGGTGGAGAAGAAGGTGTCACAATTAGAACGCCCCCAGTTGATGTACAAGCCACCCCAATGCCAGAACTATCAGACTATAGCGGAGACGCTTGACGATCTATATACAGAGGTAAGGATTCTGAAGGGATTGGGAGATGACGGAAGCACCGTTTAGCGATGGAATGATTGCGAGACAGGGGGACACTGTTGCAACTGGACATGGTTGTGATACCGTCACTACGATCCTGGAAGGCGAGTCTACAGTAATTGTGGAGGGTCAACCCGTAGCACACCGTTCCAGTCCCTTAGCGCCGCACACAATCACGAATCCTGCGCTTATACCACCATGCATCCCTCATCCCAATCAAATTGTGAATGTGGGATCTGAGACGGTACTAGTGGGAGGACTGGGAATTGCCAGGTTTGGCGATAGTGCAGATCTTGGCACAGTCTCGTCAGGAGCACGCACAGTCATTGCAGGATAATCAATCCTGTGTTATAGTAAACAAGTAATTCATTTAAAATTATGGCACGAAGCAAAGTTGGTTTGATGGGCGACAAGATGATTGAGTCCATTCCCAAGAAGAGTCGTCAAGGTAAGGGAAAGCATACAAAGCTTTCTGCGACTTCACGTAATCGCGCTAAGAAGCGTTATCGCGGTCAGGGTAAGTGATGACCGTAGCGCCGAAACTCCGAGATCTTTTGTTTATCTCTCAGGACAAGGAGATGGCATTAATTCAGGAGATGATATATAAAGTTAAGATGTCTAATTGGGATATTCATCCCTCTAAGACATGTTTGTTATGTGTCTCTCCTGATTATTCAAGTATTGTGACACAACACCTCTGCCACGGTTTATCCATGGATGGAGAGTGTTTTCATGTTGAATCTGTTAACGTACCGTTCCCCGACGAGAGCGCCGAAGAATACAAAGTGAATTTCCACTTAAACTATTCGGACTGGGTTGTTGATTGGGAAAACTTCATATTATGTGAAGCGGGAGTTATCCGAGGTGGTAATTATACTTGGATTACTAAGATCATGGAAGAGTTCACAGAGAAGAACTATTACACTCTTTCTTTGTGCGAGAATGTTCGTAGTAAATTTAAGAGTGACCTAGTATCCCATTATTATGATGATAATACAGAAGACTTACACTTCTGGTGGGAACAACCAAACAATCACTGGAGATAACATGGGCAACCATCATAAAGTAGATAAAAGTCAAGGTTTCATTGATGAGGGTATGACTCTTATCACAGAGACTGATAGTGATCGTTATTTGGAGATGGCATCAAAGAGGAATCGCAATAAGCGAAAAGAAGAACTTTATGATATTCCCCAAGATCGTATGAGTCGTCCTTGTGGTGGAGCAGGTGGTTTTGATGACTTTGTAGAACGTTGGACTGAAGGTACTAAATAACTAGTGTCTTCGTATACTCTAGATGGCAACGTCCAATCTCTCGTTTAGAGATATTAACATCACGTTTAAGAAACATCCTGTTACTGATGACTTAGTTGTTAGTAAGGATGGTGCTGCCATCAAACAAGCACTTGCAAATTTATTATTAACAAATAAAGGAGAACGATTATTCAACCCTGACTATGGGGCGGATCTTCGTTCTCTTTTGTTTGAGCCTATGACATATGCAACTGCGGGTATGATTAAGCAAAACATAAAGTATGCCATCGGAACATTTGAACCAAGAGTTGTAATTAGAAGTATGGAATGTACTCCTAATGAAGATGACAATGGTTTTGATGTAGAAATGACATATCAAATCCGAGGATCTTCAACTCCACCAGTAACCGTAGAATTCTTCCTGAATAGGACGAGATAATGCCATATACCCAGTTAAACAATTTAGACTTCACTCAAATCAAAACTGCTCTCAAAGATTACATGAGAGCACAGACAGATTTTACTGATTATGATTTTGAGGGATCTGCATTAAGTCAACTGCTTGATGTGTTGGCATATAATACGTATTACACAGCATTCAACACCAACATGGTTGTGAATGAGTTGTTTTTAGACTCTGCAAGTCTAAGAGATAACGTTGTAGCGTTAGCAAAACAATTAGGGTATACCCCCAAATCAAAGACCGCACCAAAAGCGGAAATTTCCTTTAATATTAATTTCACTGGACAGTCCATACCATCTAGCGTTACAATTAAAAAAGGTACTGGATTTGTAACCAATTATGATAACACTTTATACAATTATATTCTGACCGAAGACAAGAAAATTTCGGTTGCAAACGGAACTGGTGTTGTTGAAGATCTCATTATTCGCGAAGGATCGTATGTAGAGACGAATACGATTGTAACTTCCGCATTGAAAAATCAAAGATTTAAGATTGAAAACCCATCTGCGGATCTTAGCACTCTAAAAGTAAGAGTATTTCAATCTAACACGTCAACTGCATTTGAAGAATATAAGAGAGCAGATAGTATCTTAGACATTGGAGCGGAAGATAAAGTATATTTCATCAGCGAAATTGAAGATGAGAGGTATGAATTATTTTTCGGTGATGGTATTTTAGGTAAGAGTCTTTCTGACGGAGAACTGGTAGAGATTAGTTACATTGAAACTAATGGACCAGAAACGAATGGCGCAAAAACATTTTCATTCAGCGCGAGATTAGAAGATGAAAATAATGCGATTGTTGCGACTCCGTTCAGCATTTCTAACCTTAGCGTAACTTCTGTTGCATCTGGTGGAGCAGAGATTGAAAGTGTTGCTGCAATTAAGTACAATGCTCCTAAGGTATACGGAGCACAGAATAGAGCAGTAACGTCTAATGACTATAAAGCAATTGTAAGAGACCTATATCCAGCGATTGGTGACATCATTGTCTTTGGTGGAGAGGATCAGGTTCCTCCTGCATATGGAAAAGTTTTCATTGCAATTAAACCAACTGAAGCAGCATCACTATCTTCACTTACAAAGTCCGAACTTACCGATCAACTCAAGAAGTATACGGTTGCATCGGTTAAACCAGAGTTTATTGATCCATCTATACTGTATATTGAGATTGACAGTAAGATTTACTATGATTCAACTAAAACTAATATGTTGCCAACAGGAGTTGCAGCAAAAGCATCTACTGCAATTGAAGAGTATCTGAAAACATCTCAGACGGAGAAGTTTAATGGAAAATTCAGGTATAGCAAGTTCATCGGTGTCATTGATACTAGTGATCGTTCAGTTAATTCTAACGATACTAATATTACTCTAAGAAAAGATTTCTACGCACAGATCAATTCTTCTTCATATTACGAAATCTGTTATCAAAATGAATTCCTAGAAGATTGTGATGGTCCTGTAGTTTCTTCTACTGGTATGACTGTATTTGAGCATCCAAATTACACCTCATATCTTGAAGATAGGAATGGTAAAATCGTCCTATATAGACTAGATTCTTTAACTGGAGAAAAAATTCTCCTTAATGATTCTGTTGGTGATATTGATTATGCACATGGCGAAATTAAGTTATATGATTTCACTATCCTAAAAGGGTCTTTCTCCGATAATCGCATTGAACTTAGAGTCAAACCAGCGAAAAAGGATATTGAAGTTAAGCGTGAGGTATACTTGGACGTAGATATCTCAAAGAGTACATTTGTAGCATACAAAGAGTAGTAGTAGATGTTGAAAACTGCTAATAAAATCTCATTTCTAGTTGAGTCTCAGTTACCAGACTTTATCAATGAAGAGTATGAACTTTTTTCAAAGTTTGTACAAAAATACTATGAGCAACTAGAATTACAAGGACAACCACTTGACATTATCACGAATCTTGAAACATATCGTGATATTGATTTTTATGAGAAGAATATCTTAAAGCAGTCTACTATTCTAAGTGGTAGTTTAGGAGAATCCGATACAACTATTACAGTTGCAGATGCCACTGCATTTCCAAAGAATGGTGGTTATCTTAAAATTAATGATGAGATCTGTTTTTATGCACAGAGAACAGATACTCAGTTTTTAGAAGTAAGTCGTGGTGTTAGTGGAAATACCACTCTAGGTGATTTGTATAATGAGAGTGCATTTGTAACTACACAAGCAAATCCTCATGTAAATGGATCTACTGTACAAAATATCAGTAATCTATTTCTGTATGCTCTGGTAAAAAGTTTTGAAAGTCAGTATCTTGCAGACTTTCCAGAAGCATACTTAAAAGAAGGAGTTGATAAGAGAACTTTAATTAAGAACATTGCATCGTTCTATCAAGCAAAAGGAACTGACAAGTCTGTCAAATTCCTGTTTAAGTGTCTAATTAAAGATGATCCTGAACCAGAAATTTCATATCCTAGAGATCACACCTTAAAAGGATCTGAATCTGAATGGATTCAAGTTTATGCGTTGAAAGCAAAGATTACATCTGGTAATCCAACTAATTTGATTGGTAAAACAATCGTTCAGGATATTGAAGGTAACTATGCTTCTGCAGTAGTAGACAATGTGAAGTTTTCTGGTAAGTATGATGGCGAAGATCTATACGATATCATCCTATCAGAACAATCTGTTAATGGCACATTTTCAATCGCTGCTAGAACTACCTTAACAGAAGATATTGCTGCGTCTATTACAGTAGGTGATAGAATTAACGTATTCTCAACTTTAGGTTGGGGAAAGACGGGAGAATTTAAAATTGATGATGAAACTTTTACATTTGAGCATAAAAATGTAAATCAGTTCGTAGTAAAAACAAGATCTGGATCTGGTTCTCATCTTTCAGGAGATTCTGTAACTTATGGAGCAAATGTATCTGGAAATGGTGTAGATCTTCTAGTATTTGGTGTACTGTATAATCTAAGCAACCAATCAAATTATCCATATTCCAATCCAGGTGATACCGTAGAAATTTCGGAACCTGGATTCTTAACGGATGATATTAAGATTTTTGATGCTCAAAATAATCTGAGATGGATTACATCGCATTCTACTCCTGGATCATCAGTTAATGGGTCTGTAACTGCCGAGATTTCAGATTTACGTTCCAATGTATCTGCAATTTTTGAAGATGGTGAGGCGTACTATATTGCTTCCTCAGGATTCCCATCTCATGATATAATCAAAGCGGGTGTAAGTATTCCTAATGATATTCAAGATCAAAGACTACTTAAAATTGTAAGAAAGAATCCTATTTCAACAACTGAAATTTACGAAACAAAATATCGTGATATTGGTGTTGCGGTAAACGGAATTCCTTTCTTATCACATAAAGACGAGGATTCTGTACTATCTGGTCCTATTCAAAGTATTGATGTAAACAACCGTGGAACGGGTTATCAAAAAGAACCATTTGTTCTGGTTAATGGAGTATCCGATCAAGCAAGGTCGGTTCTTGCTGGTCAGGTTGTTGAGTCTGTAATTGTAGATGTCACAGGAAATTATAACTCTACTCCAACAGTTGAGATTGTTTCTGGTAGATATGCAGATGTAACTGCAATTGTCACTAACGGAGAAGTTACTAGTATTACTATTAACAATCCTGGAGAATATTACTCTTCCCCACCAGAAGTTTTAATTACTGATAGTGCAGGAAAAGGTAGATTTGCAGATTATACTGCCACCATTGATTCTGCAGGTCAAATTACGGGATTTGTAAAAGTTAATGGTGGTAGTTTATACACTCAAGAAAACATTTCTGTCCAAATTATTGCTGTAGGATCTGGAGCAACAGCAACAGCAAAAATTAGAGAATGGCGTAAAGATCGTTATTATAAGAATCTAGCAAACTTAGATTCTGAGAATGGATATTTCTTTAAAAACTTTGTAGATTCTCGTGGACATGGATATGCTTACTATGCATCACCATCTACATTGAGGGCAAATGACAATGGATCTACTCACTCTCCTATTTTGGGATTTGCTTATGATGGCAATCCCATTTATGGTCCTTTTGGTTATGCGGACGCTGTAAATCCTCAAAGTTCTGTAGTCCGTATGACTACTAGTTATTTTAGAAATACAACTAGAGACTTTGGTCCCCCAGTTGTTACATATCCAATTGGTACTTTTATTGATGACTATACTTACATTGATGGATCTGGATCTCTAGATCAAAATAATGGTAGGTATTGTGTAACCCCAGAGTTTCCAAATGGAACTTATGCATACTTTATGACAGTTGATGCGTTCAACTCTCCTGAGTTTCCATATATTCTAGGATTAAATTACTACTCGTTACCAGTTGATTCTAACTATAATTCTCCAATATCCCAAGAAGATATTCCTCTAAGGTCTAAGAGACTTAGAACTTCCGATATTGAAAATAATGGCGATCTTGCTATTGCAAAGATCAATGATGCTAAGAGAGGTAGCGTATCATCAGCATCTATCTTAAGAAGTGTTCCAAATTTTTCGGTTGGATCAAAGTTAAAGATTAACAATAGTCAAACTGAAGGTTTTGGTGTTAGTGCTGAAGTAGATTCAGTCAAAGGAAGACAAGTGGTCTCAATTGAGTCTCAAGACACTAAAGCACTGTTTATTGAATTAATTTCAACAGCATACTTATTTGATGGTGATACAATTACTCAATCAAATACAGGTGCAACTGGTCAGATTGTAGGAAACGTATTTTCGGGAACACGATTGGCATTGAGAAATGTTTCTGGAACATTTAGTAGTACAGATAAACTATCATCAAATACTACAGTTGTATCTCTTATTTTAAGTCAGAATTCTTCTTATACCAAGGGAGCAGTACTATCATTAAGTGATGGTATCAATCTTCCTGTAGCAACAGGAGAAGTACTAGAGACTACTATAGACCAAAATACTGTAAAAGTCAAGGTAACTTCGGGAACTTTTGTTGCGTCTGATGATCTTATTATCAGAAGTTCCGATCTTATCAACACAACAGGTTCAAAAATTGCGGCAGTTCTGTCATTAAGTTCTGGATTAGATATTTTCACAGTTAATGATAATGTAGCACTATTATCAACAGCAGATGCTCATGGTGTTGCAGTTAATGAAAAAATTGATATTGATATCAATCCCGATGATTCTACTACTACAACTACTTACTATGTAAGAACTAGAATTTATCAAGAAGTCTTCTTCAAGAGTCCAGTCGTATCAAGGGTTCTCAGCGATACTGGAGTTGGTAGAATTGCAATTCTAAATGGTGGTAATGATTACACTCCAAATACATATCAAGGCATTGCTCTTTCTGGTGGGTCTGGAACTGGAGCAGAAGCAACAATTGTTGTATCTCCATCTGGCACAGTCAACAGTGTTACTATTACCAACAAAGGTTCTGGATATAAAAAGTTTGATTTGTTGACTGTTGGCAATTCTGCTCTTAATAAAACTAATAATGATACTCCAACTTTACAAGTAAGTGTTGATCATGTTGGATTCTCAATTCAAAATCCTGTTCTTACCGTTGATAGTTCTATCGGTATTACAACCAACGACTTTTTACAAGTAAATGATGAAATTGTTAAAGTCATTAACAGAACAGATAATAATCTTACTGTAGAGAGAGCACAGAAAGGAACTATTGCAACTGATCATTTTGATGGTGCTACAGTAACTATCTACGATCCTGGATACAATCTCAATATAGGATATCAAATTGGATCTAGTGTTAATGATCCAAGCATTTTATCATACGATCCATCTACTCAAAAAGCAGTTTTTGTCTATGAGTATAATCGTAATCTAAGTCAAATTAATAAAGTAGAACTAAGTACAGTATTTTTTGATCAAAGTTCTGATCAAAGACTGGTAGAAGTTGATAGTGTAAATGATCCTGACGTATACTTTGAGTTCTCTTCGGACAATACAACTTTTGTAAAAAATCAAGTATTGGATATCAAGAAGTGCTACAAATATACATTTGATGTTTCGCACTCATCTATGAGTGGTGTTAATTTTGATTTCTCTCCAAGCATCAATTTAAATGTATTAACTACCGAGAAAACTTCTACTGCTAACACTGTTAGTTTAAAAATCGGTTTTGGACCTAGCATTTCTTCAAATCAATATACAACAAAAGAAAGTATTCCATTCACAAAATATTTTTACTTTGATAGGAATGGTAATATCAACTCGGAAAGTTCTTTTGTAAATGTAGTGTCAGATCCTCTACAAGGAACTAAAACAGCACTATATGTAACTAGTGATAAAATTTTGTATAGCACTGGATCAGCTGCTCCACATGATGGTAGTGGTGTAATGACTTATATTTCTAAGTCTATTTTCTCAATTGGAGAAATTAACAGTATCAAAGTGGTTAATATTGGTAGAGATTATAGAAAACTCCCACTTGTTACTGGTATCAATCCAACTGAATCATATGCAGCAGTTGCAGAAGCAGTCATTGAGTCTGGAAGAGTTGTTAGCGTAAGTCTGACTAATCAAGGAAAGCATTATTCAAAACCAGTTATCACATGCGAAGGTAATGCTAAATTAACTCCAATTTCAGATAATGGAAAAATTACTGGTATTGTAATCAATGATTCTGGATCTAACTACACCACTGCCCCAGAAATTACTATTCTAGAATCTGACTTGGATTGTTATTTGAATAGTGAAGATATTGGAGTACCAACTAGTGTACGTATAATCAATAATGGTGGTTCATATCACAATGATAGTACACTATCATCTACGTTTAGATCAAATTATATTTTGTTAGTTTCTGACTTTGACGCAGATTCGTTTAGAGTTGGAGAAACAATTGTTCAGAGATTTGGTTCGGTTGAGGTTGCACGTGCAAGAGTAACTTCTTGGCGAAATGGATCCAATATTTTAATTGTTGATAGAGTAAAAGGTATTTTTAGAACAGGAAATACAATTACTGGTCTTGCTAGAAATAAAACAGCAAAACTAGAATCATTAGATTATACTAGCTTCTCTGCAGATATCAAATCTTATTATGACAACCAAGGATATTATAAATCAGATCTAGGTAAAGTAAGTGATTCTAACCAAAGAATTACAGATTCATATTATTACCAAGATTATTCATACCTTGTAAAATCAAGAACTTCCATTGATACATGGAGATCTTTAATTAAAACAACATCACACCCTGCAGGATTCCAATTATTTGGTGAGGTTTTGGTTGAATCATCTTCTAAAGTAGAGATGAGTCCAAATACTTCAACAAAAACTACTAGTATTGTTCAGTTATGGAATCCAGATGTAAATAAAGTTACAGTAATTAGCACCAAGAAAAAGATAACCCAAAGCATTGCTCTTGTAAAAGATACAGTTATTGAGAAGGGTGTTGGATCTGTAAGTATTGATACATTTAATACTAGTGAAGTCAAAGCAAAAGAAGTATTCTTAAATGCATCTTTTGATGGAGCGTTTACGGACAGAGGTAATCTTGAAGGAACTACTACGTTTAATCTCATAGATAAAAATGGAAACACAGTATCTCCATATAACGAGCAAGCTTTAACTATCACTCTTGATGGAATTATTCAAGAACCTGGAATTGCATATACTGTATCGGGAGATAAGATTGTTTTTGCACAACCACCACTAGGTCCTTCAATTAAAGATGGACAAGTTGCTCCAGGTGTAAAGTTTTATGGAAGATGGTTCCAATTTAAAACCGATAGTCTTAATCAAAAATATCTCAAAAAAATTAGAAACATTTTCCAAAGAAGTGGAACATGGATTGATGCTGCTAATCAACTTGGCAGAAACCGAGCATTCATTCAATCCGAAACTTTAGGATACATCAAATCAAAGTATACGACTTTTGCTTGGGGAACTTTAGATACTAAGTGTTATCGCGATATTGGTCTAATTATAGACGCATTAGAACATGACTTAAGATTTGGTGGAAATGAAAAAACTATTAAAGCTGCCGAATCATATTTTAGAGCAGGAACATTAGATTATATTGATGGGGAAATAGAAGCTACTATTGATGCTTTTGCTTTTGCAGTTCGTCTTTGTAAACTAGCAATGCGTAACTGGGACTATACTGATCGTCAAGTATCTTGGACCCCAGGTACAGATATTGTTGAAACTAGTAATACTGATAATATTACAATTGGTATGAAAGTTAGTGCTGGTAAGGCATTTGCTGAAGGAACAAGAGTTGCTGAAATTCTTGATAGTAGAAATATTAGAGTTACTACAAATGCTCTTAATGTTACAAATGCATCTACTAATACACTATTATCTAATACTGTAATCAATCAAGATACCGTATCTGGTTCTAATGTTGTAGAAATTGCTCCTGGAGTATTTTTACAAATTACACCAGTTAATACTTTTAGTATTGCTCCAGCAACTGGAGCTCTACCTTCCGATAATGCCCAAATGACTTTCATTTGGAGTGGTTTAAATACTGGAACTTTCTTTGATGCATCTACATTGATTGCAGCAAATAAGGTCAATATTCAGAGAGAAGCATCTCATAGAATTTACAATAAGTATCCAAACTTCACATACCCAAGAGTTCCAGAAAATGCATTTAGATTTAAAGATTCTCGTAGATTGATTTACGAAAATCTGCAGTCTATAACTAACCAAGTAATTGCAGAACTAGAGTCGCAGTTTGGAGCAGAATATGCTACAGATTCTTGTGCGAGAGATTTGAAGATTATTATTGCATCAGTTGCAGAAGATATTGGTCGTGGAGGTAACTCTGCAACTATTTCTTCAACTAATAGATATTTTGATGCTCATGATGCACTTGAAGGAGAAAGATCAGAGTCCGTATTTGCATTTGAATATGCACGCGAGTTGTGCATTGAAGCCATTAATAATAGAGGCGCAATTAAAGATTCAAATATCATTCTAGTACCAGAGTGCAATGATGTCAATTCTTCAATAACTACTCTGTTTGACATTCTAATCAATGCTATTACTAATAATCAAAAACCATCAATTTCGGTAAATACTGGAATTAAAGAATGGGTTGAAGCAGAAGACTTCTGTTTCCGTGATACAGGTATTTTTGTTGATGCAGTTGTTCATTGTCTTCGTTATGGTGGCAATAAAGAAGTAATTGATTTTGCAAATGCATATTTCTACAAAGGAGATCTAAATCACGTCAAATCAGAATTGAGAGAAACAATTTATGCATATAATCAAGCAAGAGACTTGATGATTGATGCAATGCTGAATCAAATTTCTGGATCAACCATTATTGCTCCTTACACCGATCCATTAGTTCGTGTAGACACTTCAACTCCATTGTGTGCAGAAGTTAAGAGTGCAATTACTACATTTGCTCAGATTGTGGAAGATACTCTAGAAGGTGGTCCAGATAGAATTGAAGTTATCCCTGCTAATGAAAACTCTATTGGAAATTGGACTACACTTAGAACATATTCAAATATTAATATTCTACCAGATCCCCAACTAGTAAATGGAGTATTGAAAGAATGTGAAGATGTTGCTTCTTCTCTAGATTCTCTATACGAAAATATTCGTACAACTTTAGTTACAGGTAAAGGAACTGCGGTTGTATCAAATCCAGACTATATTGATGGGGAGAATACTGTATTTGACTTATATTATGAAGACGGAACTCCAGTAAGCACAGATAACAATGAAAATCTATTCATTGCATTAAGCGGGGTTCTGCAGCATGAAACCGCATATACTATTGATAGAACTACAATTCCTAACAAAGTTATATTCTCTACTCCGCCAATCTGGGGTCAAAATGAAAATACTAAGACCGTACAAGAACCTCTCGCAGTAGAGAAGTTCTTTGCTCATAGTGTAGGTAATTATTTACGTTGTGAAATTGATAAGTCTGGCATTCTTGATGGTTCTGCAGGTCCATTCTTGATCATTGACACCGAAACTGATAAGGTAAAATCAATTGACGATTCCCGATTTGCATTAGTCTTTATTGACGGGACATTACAAAGAGAAAAAGATTCCTATATGATTAATGGATCTACAATTACATTTACTAGAAAAATATTCCCAGATAACAATATTGAGATTGTAGTTTTATATGGAAGAGATGTTGAGCAATCTATTACTCTATTTGATTTCCAGAGAAACACTTATTATAATGAACTTACTTTAACATGCGATGCTGGATCTGCTAATAACTTCTTAGCGTGGAAGTCTTGGTATAATAATTCTTATGATAAGTTCAGAGTTGCATATCAAAAAATTGGTGGTGTTAAAAAGTTCATTGGAAACTTAAAAACTTATACCAGCACTTCACAATCTTTAATTATTACTCTTGCAGGAACTAATCCAGATATGGATTCTAGTAATATCTTCTTTGCAGGAAACTCTGATTTTTCAGATGAATATGAATTAACTGGAACTGCAAATAATATTGCAATTAAGAGAAATGACATCAATGAATATAGAATGCAGAGAAATTCTGCTGATTGGTTATATGGTAGTGAAAGAGCAGATGAATCATTCTACGAAAGAAAGAGGTTATTTGCAAACTTAAACGCTGGAGATATCATTAAGATTGACGGTGAAAAATCTTTCAGAACTATCAATAAACTACCACAATATGTAAATCCAAAAAACTATAATCCTGGTGAAGATGTATCAAATAGTTTCTTTGGTTCTGTCACTACTACCAATTATGATGGAGATACCGATGGCGTAGGTCTCAGTGTATCATGCGAAATTTCTAACGGCAGTGTAACATCAGTATCTTGGAATAGAAAAGATTTACAGTTGCAATATGATACTGGAATTATCCAACCAACAACTGCTTATGGTTATGATTCTCCTCCAATTTTACACTTCATTTCTAGAAATCAACAAGGTGGTGGTGCTAGAGCAGAAGTAGTTGTGTCAAGGGGACAGATTATTGATATTGTAATTACAAATCCTGGTTCTGGATATACTGAAGCACCTAAGGTCGTTACTGCAAGACAGTATGACATTATTAAAAAGGGTGGAAGAAAAATTGACACATTCCATAGTCTTGTTATTGGATCACAAATTCAACAATCTTCACCAGTTGCAATTGATGTATCCAATTCCAACTTTAGAATTAGATCACTTGAATATCTTGTTACATTTAACGCATCAGCAAGTAAAGGTGAATATACCTTGTCACTGTTCATGCAACAAAGACTTAATTTTTCTGCAAAACTAAGTTCCAAGCAAGAAATTGTAAGATTTGGAAAACAATCTGAAGGATTTGCTTCTTCTCCCGTAAGTCAACCAAGTTCTGCATTTACGTTGATGTATGAATTTGGAAGTGTTATTGATTCACAACCAACGTTGAATACACATGTTGAGAGTATTAAAGCATACCAAGTTGGTTTCTCAAGAAATTCATCTCTTGAAGATCTAACAATATTTAATAATCTAGATCATTGGGAGAATTCTATCTTTATAGATACTGGTAACTTAGTAGCTTCTAGTGGAACTCCTGTTTCTAAAGTGACGGTTGAAAGTTTGAGACCTTATCAAATTACTTCCGATGGTGAAAATGCTACTACACCATTCATGTTAGGATATCCAACAATTAATTATTATATGCAGAGACTTGATGTTTCAGATGTTCCTGCAGAAGGAGATGCTGGTTATCTTGCAACTGGAGCAGTTGTATATGTAAATGGTGATACATCTAGGTTCCCTGCTTCTGGAACCATTTTACTAGGAAGAGAACAAATTTCTTACACTAGTAAACTCACTGATCGTTTCTTAGATTGCACAAGAGGTGTCAATGGTACACCTATTGAGGAGCACCTCATCGGGGAGTACTTAAGAAACGTCCTATAAATAAATATAAATAACTCGGATTCAGTCTTATTACACAGGC
>CENO01033419.1_pt1 | contig 14315 bp, 11 predicted proteins | sample 530271 | NCBI WGS metagenome assembly CENO01 (sample SAMEA2619857, study PRJEB7988) | marine metagenome | biome: marine biome (ENVO:00000447); feature: surface water layer (ENVO:00002042); material: "saline water (ENVO:00002010), including plankton (ENVO:xxxxxxxx)" | depth 5 m | reverse complement strand
ACGAAAGCAGATGCAGTAACAATACCAGAGGTATTGACACTAGCAACTGTACCGACACCACTAGGACCATCGTCTGCAGGTCTGCTGTAACCAACGAAGGATACATTGGGTCTGGATGCTCTTACAAACAGTGTCTGCCCTGTAGATACACCAACATGGTCTACCTTAAAGTCTTGCAGTGGTTGTAGACGCAGACCGAATACAATAAAGTCAGATTGTTTTACTGCACCGATACCACCAGAAGAAATACCAACAGAGATGGCAACAGGAACATCACTGTTCTTGTTGGTAGCATGAACCGAAGCAAGACTATTCTCTGTCGCATCTAAGATAGACAGTTCATCATTGATTGTGCTAGGAGGATTCAGACTAGAAGTCAGAGACTTACTGCGACCATGAACCATCGCAGAATCTCCAGAGATATTTCTGAAGAACTTAGTGGTATAAGCAGAGAAGTTGACACCAGGATCAAAAGAGTTGACGAAAATCTTATCACCAGGCTTCATGTGGATCTGCTCAAGGTGCTTCGCTTCACCCACAGCAATGGGAACACCATAGGCAAGGTAATCACTGTCCTTGAATCCGAAAGAACTAGAGAGACCAACAGAATAGTTGGACTTAAGGTTAGTCTTATTAGAAACGGTGACTGTAACCTCTACCAGTTCAGGGGCTTCATACAGAAGAACAGGAGTTACAACACCTTCAGTGAGACTAGAGACAAGGTTTCTTGTTCTACCGAAAGCATTATTAGCAAATCCTGCGGTAGTAACAGTGCGAAGAGGAGAATATGGAGATGTACTCTCTGTCAGAGATGTGCCATCAGCATTAGAGAGGTGCCTACATCTGATGTAATAGGTTGTACCATATTGTAAGGTGGCATCAACAGTTTGAATCAGATCAGTATTATTCTGACCCGTAGACTCCCAGACAACAGTCTCACCAGATGGTTGTGCAGTAAGAGTAATTTCACCATACATCTGAGCATGGGCACTACATTGATAGTAGTATGTTCCTGGGGTAAGACCTGTGGTATCCCAAACGACAGATGCTGTACCACCACCTGTGACACCAGGGGCTGCAGATCCACCCAGAGAAACCAGAATAAAGAGTGGGTGTGCTGGGTGAATAGCAGACATATCAAAGGTGACAGTATCACCAACAGTAAATGTCATGGAGGGATCATTTCCACTGACACTACCATCTCTATCACTACCAGAGATAATATAATAGTCTGGAGAATATGCTCCAGTTACTGTTTGAGTATAAGATTGAGGAGTGCCACCACCAGAACCAAGAGAACTGAGGACTTGGAACTCAACTGCCTTCAGTGTACCCGATGCTGCAGCGCCATTGACTGGAGAGTATGCACTGGATCTCACCTTGACACCAGTTACATTATCAAGAATCTCATTCTGAGTTGGTTCAAGAATTGTAGGTTGAGTAACACCGAATGAAGGTACATTAGTTCTGAAAGATACGATGCCAGAGAACCCAGAATCATATGAAGTAAAAGAAGAACCATCATCGTTAGAGATGTGCTTCACTCTCATATAATAGGTCTGAGCACCAACACCATTAAATGTCTGCTCTAAGGCAGTAGTATCTGTAGGCGTGTCATAAACAATATTATTAAACTCATAATCAGTTGCAACTTGGAACTGAACTTTCTTCAAAGTTCCAGACTCATATGAACCACCAGTCGCTGCATATGCAGGAGATGTCAATGCAATACCTGCTCTGAATACACCGTCTTCAGGAGCATCAACAATTACAGGAGTATTGATACCACCAGCTGTAGTTCCAATAGCAGCAGTAGGATTAAGATAGAGAGTCTTGTGGGGTGCCTCTCTCAGGTTGTAGTAACTACCAATCCAATAAAGATAGCTATTTTCGTCGTAAGTAGAAGAAGGATACTGATCATAAACAAAAGTAGTATTATCTCTTGATCCACTATCACCCGTCGTGGATGTCAACCAGTTTCTAACATCAGTAGCTGTAGCACTAGGGAATCTTTGGAGGAAGCAAGCAACAACACCAGCAACTACAGGAGATGCTGCAGATGTACCATTGAAGTATGCATCATAGAAACTAGAGTTATCCCATCTTACATAATCCTGATAACCAGAAGTCGGTGAACCTGCAGCAAGGATGTCATCAGCAGGTGCCCAGATGTCAATACCAGGACCATTGTTAGAGTATTGTGCCTTTCTTTCCTTAGGTCCACTGTTGTACTGAACATAATCATCTAAAGCACCGACTGTAATAACGGGGAAGTATTCTTCCTGTCCAGGAGTAGTGCTGATGCCAACATCAGTAAATCCAATACCCATTGGGTTCATAAACTTTTTATGACCCAGAGGAACCAAATTGGTTCCATAGTTAGTGAACTCAGGACGAGGGTCACCAGATGCAAACCAATCATCCTCAAGAGCATCAAGAGCATGATTGTCGTCTGTACCAACACCAATTCTTTGGTTGTTGTTACCAGCAGAGGCAACATGAAGAACACCAGCGTCCATCATCTCGTTACCAGCAGCATCAACTGCTAAACTTCTGGATGATGTAGACCAAGATCTGTAGGCACCAGAAACTTGGTTGTAAAGATAGTAATACAACCAGCGATAGTCTTGAGAACCACTGTTGTAGCTGTTGTAGAAGTAACTAAAAGATTGTGTACCCTCAAATCTTACATAGTGGTACATGTTCTGGCGAATAGCAGCTTGATATCCCCAACTGCTATTAACAACGGTAGGTTTTTTTACACCAAGAGTGGCGTCTGTAGGTTTGTTCTGGTGGAAGATCTTGATGAGGTCATATGCTTCTTCAATACCAAGACCAACAGCGTCACTGACGCAAGGAACATTCCAGATGGTTGCCTTAGGAGCGTGACCAAAGTTCTTACCAGCAGCAACAGATGCAGCAGCAGTACCGTGACCGCTAGTCAGACTGACTGATGTGCCAGCAACACCTGCTCTAGCAGCAGTGTATAGACTGTTATTGATTTGAACTGTACCAGCATTAGCATAGGCAGGAGATCTTTGTGCTCCAAACTCCCACCACTCAATTGCTTTGTCAGTTGCGATGCCAGTAGAACCATCCCATCTTGTGTAGGTATAGTTATTAGTTACCTCAAACCAAGTCGGGTCGATGACATAAGGAGCATCGAGTACGATGTCTTTTACTCTAGATGTTCCATCATCATTGAGAAACTCAGGGTGTGCCGCATAGACACCAGAGTCCATGATAGCAACATCAACATTGCTACCATCATATCTAAACTGGAACGCTACACCGTCTGGACTGCCAGATGGAGTCCACTGATATGGATACATGTATCCATAATTGCTACCATGAGCATCACCATAGGTCTCAAAACCTACTCTTGCTACACCCCAGTTAGTTCTATTTAATTCACCAACACTGTTGCCAATACCAGTGATTGTTCTATATGTCTTTACCTTATCTCCACCAAATCTATCTTGAATCGTTGCGTGCTGTGGCACGGGAAATGATTCTGCATTATCTTTATGGGATAACTCTACCCATGCAACATCATCATGTTGTGCGAGTGCCTGTGCCTCTTCCTCAGTCAACTCATAAGTAGAGCGGGTAGCACTCTGAGACTTAGAGTTTGTGCAAGTGACACTTCTGTCAGGAACATACTCTTCGCTAGATGCGAAAGTGAGTAGGTTATGAATTCTATGCCAGGCTTCTGCACTGGTTGCACCAATGGTATATCTCTTGAGAGTCATGTCTGCGACACTATAAGGGCACCTTTTTTATATTTAGGTGTGGTAGAATATATATTAGAAAGAATCTTGCTATGAATATCGTTACTGGTGCCAAGGGATTTATCGGAGGGCACTTTGTCAAAAGCATGGACAATGTGCTTGAGATTGACATCGATAATTGTTTTGAACTCCTGAATAAATTCAATCGATGGGATGAAGTGGACATGATCATCCATATGGGTGCTCGATCATGGACCACAGACAAAGATGTCGATGCAATCTACAGATATAATATTGATTATAGCATCAAGTTATTTGAGAAAGCAATTGAGTATGGCATCCCAGTCAAGTATGCTTCTTCAGCATCCACTTATGGAAAGTGTATGTCTACGGATGGCATTATCAATCCACTAAACTATTATGCTCTGTCAAAAGCAACAGTAGATTACTGGGTGCAGGATAATATGCATCGCTTCTCTCACATTCAAGGGTTCAAGTTCTTCAATGTCTTTGGTAGCGGAGAAGTTCACAAAGGAGAGCAAGCAAGTCTTGTGAGTAAGTTCAAGTGGCAATCTGCCACAGGTGCAATCCATCCCTTCCAAGGATCCGATAAAGTCCTGAGAGATTATGTATGGGTGGGTGACATTGTAAATGTTGTGCTGTCCAACAGTGCGGGTAGTGGTATCTACGATCTTGGTTCAGGGCAAGCAGTAACTATTCAGCAGGTCGCAGATTGCATCGCACAAAAAACCGAGGCGATGGTAGAGGAAGTTCCTTTCCCACCAAACCTCGTTGGTAAGTATCAGTTTAATACTCAAGCAGATATGAACTGGTTGTCTGACTCATACAAATTCAAGACAGTGTTTGATTATATCAATCACCACGATGAATTCTAATTGAGTCAGAGTCAAAGTGTTGCGTTGAGAACTCAAACAATTCAGAGTCTTGCAACGCAACCATCTGATGCTTGAGACCTACAGGGACATGGAACTTATCTCCTGGTTCTAATACCAGGAATCTTGCATTACCAATGTCCTCATCATATCCATAGTACAATGAGATGAGACCGCTCTGTAAGTAGAAGGTCTCATCTTTTAGTTTGTGATAATGCCAGGAGCATCTCTTGTTCTTCTCCATGAACAAGATCTTGCCACAATACATTTCGTTATTGACTATCCACTTCTCGTGACCCCACCCCTTCGGTACGATCTTGATTGAAGAAGTCTTCTGAGTTGATTCCTTTGTCATCGATGTAGTAATCTGCAGCGGGTTTGCCTAGATAAAGATCGTTGAACATACAACCCCATTCCCTAAGTTGTTTCAAGGTGAAGTCGTAATATTTTTCGTAAGCTTCTCCACGATCATTATCAAAGGTGCCCATACCTCTTGCGGTATGGTAAATGATTTCATGCCCTTTAATATATAGATCGTTGATTTTTTGGATCCTGTCCCAGCGTGGGACAGCAAGCGTGTATCTGCCGTCTCCCTTACCAGGATAACAGATTGTGCCGTCGATGTCTACATTATACCTCATAGATTAATCGCATAAGTCATAGTTGATCTTACCCCTTCTACCAGCGTTAGAATTTTCTGGGATGTGTAACATTTTACCATGCTCTGGGAAATAACAATAGTCAATCATAGATCTTCCTAAAGTTTCCACAACATCATCCACAGTTTCGCAAATGGTATCACCACCTAGATTGAAAGAAGTATTCAATAGCATGGGAATACCAGTTCTATTATAGAACTCTTCAATAAGTTCATAATAATGAGGATTTTGTTCTTTAGTAAGAGTTTGAATACGGCATGTCTTGTCAACATGAAGAACTGCTGGAATGAGATCCCAAACTTTTTCCCATGCATTCACAGCAAACATCATCCACGGACTATCTTTAAGACCACGCATATCAAACCAGTCATGAACATGCTCAAGCATAACTGTGGCAGCAAAAGGTCTGAATAATTCTCTACCTTTAATCTTATTGACTTTCTTCCTACCATCTTTGACCCTAGGGTCATACAGTAGAGATCTATTGCCAAGAGCACGAGGACCTTGCTCAGATCTCCCTTGGAAGATAGCAACTGCTTTGCCCTGTTCAATAATATCAATCACCTCAGAGGGAGTGATTGAATATGCTTTCTCTGGGAGAAGATGAAGTTGCTCTGGACCAAGATACAAAGTTTCTAATGGTCTGATTTCAGTAGATTTACTCCTCTGTCTCCACTCAAGCATTGCTTGACCAGCAACTAGTCCACCATCATAGCAAATGGGTTCTACAAACAAATTGATATCAGGAAGGTGCTTTAGGTATTCATAGTTGGCAACACAATTCAGAGCACAACCGCCAGAGAGAACAACATTATTACATCCAGAAATTTCAACTGCTTTCTTGATTAGATTAACCATGTAGGTCTCAAAATCTTTCTGAATTCTCCATGCTAAGTTGCATGATATTGGTGATTTTTTAGATGGATCTACGGTATCAGGGGGTATAAGACCAGGACCAATATGAATTAGGAAATTACTTCCTTGCTGCCCAGTATAGTGATTGCGATCTTCTACAACTCTCTTAGGTGCCTCACCTTCCTTATACTTCAATACATTATATGCGCCACTGGGAGTAATATAATCGTAATACTCTTGCATGACACCATTTTCTACCCGCATGATGTGTTCTTCATCAATAGAACCATCATCTTTTAGATAGTGTTTGATGTTAGGATCATCCTTGCCGAATGGGGCAAGACCCATAACTTTACCAGCACCAGCAAAAGAAAACCCTAGGTAATCTGCAACTGCAGAATATACCATACCGATACCAAAGGTTGGGTTCTCAATCGTATGTTCGTCTATCTTCTCGTAAGTAGGACAGTAACTTTGATGCAGAAGTTCGATGTTATCTGGATATGAAAACTTATAGATGCTCTCTACTTCATGTCCATCGTCATTAGGACTGGTGATCGCTCCAGCACCATCGACAACAACGACAACTGCCTCTTCAAAACCAGAATTATAAAAACCAACAGCAGCATGTGATAAATGATGCTGCTTCATCAGGTCTTTGAAATTAAACTTATTCTTTCTCAGAACCTTAGATGCTAGAAGCAAACAGAATTCAACAGTTCTGTCAATAATATCTTGACAGAGTGGTGCCTCTAGGGTGGTGTATAAAACCAGGGAGTTCTTATCAACTTTACCCGATGAATTATTGATTGCAAGAAATGGATGAGAGTCATGCTTTCTATGACTGTATCTCTCTTCTTCAATCATCCAAACAACTTTGCCGTTTTCTAGGTAGGCAACTCCACCATCATGAGCACAGTTGATTGACATGATTTTATCAGCTGCTTTAGAAGCAGTGTCTTTATGCTGCCACCCTCCAGAGATGTTTGGATTATGATGTTTGGGTTGTGGTTTGGGTCTTGATGTAGGGACAGAGAAAGTTTCTCCATCATAACTACCATGGGAATTACTTTTCATAGTCCTAAAATACGATCAACATCATCCATTCTGAGAGTATAAGTCCCAGGGTTTTGTACTGCTATTGCTGCTGCCTTATTGGCAAAGGCAATAGACTCCTCCATATAGGGAAGTTGGATATAATAAAACACCAAAGCGGCAAGGAAAGTATCTCCTGCTCCAGTAACATCAAAGGTCCTTACAAGATCAATGCACGGGAACTTTTTCTTGTTCCATACACAACCATCACCACCCATGGTGACAATCATGTTCTCTCTGTTAGGAATAGAGTTAGGATCTAATGCCTCAAACTCTCTCTGATTGATCTTGTAGATGACATTACTGAAATCCACAGGGAGTTTAGTTTTTTTCGTATCCACAAATACTTTAGTATTAGGATACCTGCCAGCAATATACTCGATTGTCTGAGTGTCAGGGAGGAACCCTTTATTGTAGTCTGAGATGATGATTGCGTCATAGGTATCATGAAGTAGTGCCATCTGCAACTGAGATGGATGCAATGGTTTTACATCAGGTTCTCTATCAACACGAACGATTTGTTGATTGCTCTTAGCATCAATGTATCGTGTCTTCTTCAGTGCTTCAGTGTTCGTGACAAAATTAACAGTAATACCAAGAGACTCTAAGTTCTGCTTGACATTTCCTGCCATGCCAGGTGCAGTATCAATACCACTCTGTACGAGGACAGCAACAGGTGCCTCTGGACTCAGACGATCACAATCACCATAAACCCATTCATCGGTACAACTATCCCCGATCAATAATACTTTGTATTGTCTTGCTAGTTGCATAATTTTCTAAGCGATCAAAGAATCTCAACTCAGCGGCATACATGGAACCGATAACACTTTTATCTTTCCAATCCGATCCGACTATCATTATATCAGGTTGATATGTTTTTATCAAATTCTCTAGTTCTTCATCACTAGCGAAAGAAAAAACTTTGTCCACGAACTTGAGTGCCCGTAGCATTTCCATTCTATCTAGGCAGCAATTAACTGGTCTAGATTCACCTTTCATTTCCTTCACTCTGGCATCAGTGTCTACAGCAACTGCTACCTCATCACCTTGGGACCTTGCATAATTTAGAAGTGCAAGGTGCCCACGATGAAGAACATCAAAAGTCCCATTGACAAATACTTTAGTCATTAGAAACCTTTACAATCTTACCATACTCAGGAAGATACAGGTACTCGATGTCAGAATTTGCAAGAGTCCGAAGAGCATCATCAAGAGTTTCTACAAGAGGTTCTCCACCAAGATTAAAAGATGTGTTGAACAGAATGGGGACACCAGTCTTCTCATAGAAAGTATTGATCAGATCATAATAGTTTTTGTTCTGCTCTGGTGTGACAGTTTGAATACGACATGTTTTGTCAACATGAATAATAGAGGGAATCTTTTCCTCCACTCCAGGTTGACAGTTAACTGCATACATCATGTGAGGAGTCTCTTCCAGACCACGCAGATCAAACCAGTCATCAACATGTTCTGCAAGAATAGATCCAGCAAAGGGACGGAAGAACTCACGACGCTTGACTTTATTAACAAAATCCTTTCCATCAGGATCACGCGGATCATACAGGATAGAACGATTACCAAGGGCACGAGGACCTGCCTCAGATCTTCCTTGGAAACATGCGACAATATTCTTATCAGTAATCAGATCAATGACATCTTCATTTGTTGCTTCTGAAACAACACCACCATACTTATCAGCAGTGTCAATAATATCATTGGTTGAGTAGTTATACTCAGGTCCAAGATAGAGACTCTCTGCATAAGGTCTAATTTTACTATCTCTAGTGACTGTATGATGCCAGTACAGAGCAGCACCAATAGCAGTTCCCGCATCATTGGAGATAGGTTCGACATAAAGATTGATACCTTCGTCTTCCAACTCCTTCAAATAGTAGTAGTTAGCAACACAATTCAATCCATATCCACCAGAAAGAGTAACATTCTTTTGCTTTGTAATCGCAGAAGCGAATCGAATAAGATCTAAAACTCTCTCTTGAGTCTCAACCTGAACTTTGTAGGACAGATCCTGACGACTCTTCAGTCTGGCAAAATCAGAGGGATCAATATCATTTGGAGTCTGAAGAGTCACATTTCCCTGCTCGTTTACATATGCAGCGTTAGGATATGTGGGGGTGATGAAGTTAGCATTCACTGGACGATAGTGAGAAAGGAAAGTATTTCCCTCATCAAAAATCTCAGGAATGTCTTCATTGGGTTCACCATACGGGAACAGACCCATGGTTTTACCTGCTTCAATGGCATCAAATCCATTGTAGTGAGTCACTGCTTCGTATGCTTTTACGATACCAGCAGTAGCGTCTGCAACCAGAATACAAGTATCATCATCGGCAGGATCTAGTTGCTTATTCTGGAAAGAAGTTTCAACAATGGTAGGTCTCATACCATTTGTTCCAAGGTGACGATACTTGACATTAAGAATGTCAGGATATGTGCAGTTGAATAGAGTTTCTGTTTCCCACAGACAAATCTCTTGTCCAACCAAAGGATCAAAGTGTTTGATAAATGTGCCAGCACCATCTACAATCACAGATGCTGCTTGATCAAAACCCGATCTATAAAAAGCACATGCAGCATGTAACTTATGGTGTACACGACCAAGGTCAATTACTTGAGGGTGATTCTCAGTCTCTCTATCATAATTACGAGTGGTCTCAATCAGTCCTAACTTTCTGGCAAGAGAAGTGTAAGCATCCTCTCCACAATAATCCAATACCCCTTGAGAATCTTTCAGAGGAGTGGTATGAGCAAGAACTAGATAGTCAATTTTATCAGTATACTCTTTGATTTTTAAGATGGATGCTAGAGGTGCTCCATCATATTTTACTCTGGTAAATCTCTCTTCTTCAGTGGCAAAGACAACTTCACCATCCTTCAACAGACATACGCCAGCGTTATGTCCCCTAGTAATACCAGCAATCCATTGTGTCATTTTCCAAATCCTTTAGGTTCACAGCAAGCGTTAGTTTGAGACTCCGTATTAGTTTGAGTCTTGCGTTCTTTTGGTTTACCCAACCTCTGTCTACAAGAAGTAATTACCTTTTTAATATCTTCGGCATCCATTTCCATACACTCATCGTTCATCATATCCTGATAGTCTTCCATTGTCAACCTAATGGGAGAGAAAGTTCTATTGCCTTCTCCTAGATCAATAATATCAACATCAGGATCATTAGGATAAGAGATATTGATTGGGAAGGTAGAACCAATAACTGCCGTTGCGGTGGTGCCCACAGACTTAGCAATATGTTGACCTACTGAATCACATCCTAAGAAATGATCTGCACATTCAATGATACCTGCCCAAGTACGAATGTCAGTCTGTGGCCAAGCACATGGAATCCTAGAAGTATCAGTATCAACAGGAAACTGAAACTCAGACATAATGATCACGCCATAATCTTTTCTGAGATCATTAATGATATCTACAATATGTCTTTGATGAAAACTTCTTGAACTGGGATCAATAATATACTCACCCTGAACCTGAACACCTCTACCAAATGGTTGGACTACGATTACTTTATCCTTACCAGTTTTGTTCTTGACTTCCTCTACAGTATTGATTGCAGAGATTGCTTCTGCCTTTGAAAGTTTGATCGTTGGTTTAGGAAGTTCTCTGGGTTCATCCAGTCCATTGATTTCCATGTCAAATGCTTGAGCGATACTACACTTTTGATTGTAGTAATGCCACATTCTATATGGTTCTGGAGTCACACAATCTCTATCTTTGATCTTATCTTCAAAGAGATTTTTGTGCCAGTTATCGTATGCGTATTTGTGTAGAACGGGGTGTGCCTTATAAAAATTCATTCCGCCCTCAGCAACGATAATAAAATCGTCGTGAGTCTCCGCGTACTTTTCTAGAGCAGGAATTGAAGTAATTACTCGACCAGCACCACCATTGATAAAGAATGCTTTCGCTCTCATACTAATCAGGTCAACGAGATATTTAGTTAGATAAAAAGGACCTGTGCGATCCTATAGTGTTCGGTAAATGCGCCCTCTTCATACCACTGAGCATGTAACATGTCAGCTTCATAAAGAATACATCTATTATACACCATCTCAAACTCTAGTTCAACTTTCCACTCATCGGAAGTATGATCAACCAACCATTTCTTTTTGACATACTCATTATAACGATGTCTAAATGCATCACTATTTTTTATTTGATTGGGACTTTGAATACCATTGAGAGAATATAATCTGGTGCCGCCGTTACATTCTTCTGGTTTGTTTAGATAAATTACTGCACCAAAATTGATATCAAAACCATCCGAGTGAGGTATACCTCCACCAGAGTCTCTACAGTCTTTCATCATGTTGCATAAAAAATTAGTCTTATTCCAGTTCTCTTCCCAACTATCTTTTATAGGATACTTCCAAAGAGGTTGCTTTGATAGATTATCAAATAACGATTTCAAATTTTGTCTAACTCTATCGTCTTCTGTATATGCTCTGCATCCAGGTAGACCTCCCATGATGTCCTGGTCATTTCTTAAGTCAATATCAAAAGCAGCATAGTCTCGGACTGAATCTGGATCTTGATAGAAATTATCAATGATCAATGCAGATCGGCGGTCTGGTCCAATGTCAGTTACTGCTGTGATGTCAACTCTTTCGTTCAACTCAAACATAAATCCTCAGAGATAAAAAAAATTCTGGAAAAATTTTTCCCAGAATTTTGAAATGTATTATCGATTTTTATTTAGATCAGGCGGTAGAACCATTTACAGGACGAGCACCATAGATGACACCCCTTGCAGCGACATCGGGTTCCATAGGCCATTGAATCAGATATGTTGAGTTGCCAACATCTGCCCAATCCTCAGGAAGATCTCTCAGTTTCTGTCTGTACTCAATCCAGGGTTGCTTAACAGAGTCGGGAACATCAGGCATAGAAACCTTCTGGTCAGACATTTCCAAGAGATGATTTCTCATCTGTCTTGTAATCGCCCAGGAGAAACGAGCACCTTCTGCCTCAGGATCTCTATCATCAGGAGCGTCTCTTCTAAATTGAGGAGTTGACCATGCTTCAGTAGCAGGATCATACTTACAAGACTGAGGTTCAAGTGCCTCTGTAATTGTAAGAGGATCCATCATCTGAGTCGGAGGAGTATCAGTGGTGCCACATGAGATATGACAAATCTCTCCAGGATATGCTTGACCCCAAAGCATAATAGCATGGATAGGATGCTGCTCTGCATCCAGTTTTACTTCCACACAGTTCAGAGGACACGGGAATTGTCCACTAGGATCATCCCAATCCCAAACACCATGAGATCCATCCTGTTGAATATTTCCTTCTGCATCTGGACGCTCCCATCTGGTTCTCAGATATCTGGGTCCGATGTAAGTTGCAATACCGACTTCGGTATCATCTTGGGTATCACCTAGGTATGTTTCAGGGACGGGAAACAGAACTGTCTTGGTGATGTTATTTACAGTGTGTCCCTGCGTAATTGCTGGCATTTGATTTAACCTCCGAAATTAAGACCAGTGAGAAACAACGACGAGACCGCCTCTACCGAAGCCACCCCAGCAGCAACCGCCATCAGTAAAGGGAGATGCGCCACCACCGCCAGGGAAGATGGAGAAACCTTTGCAGCAACCGTGGGTGTTAGCATAAGAGCAGTTATCCTGAGTCTTAATCATGTTTGCTGCCCAAGGACCTACACCACCACCAGTGTATGAATAGTCTGAACCCATGCAATATGTATTTTGCTGTCTGTTACCACTCACACCACAGATACCAAAGGAACAACCTCTATCGTTTGCACCATAGTGGCAAGCAGTTGTTGAAATACACATACCACACTGAGAAGAGTGGAGACAAGTGTAACAACCACCAGAGCACATGTGGTAACCCCAGGAACCACCCTCAGCGCAGAAGTTACTCATACCACCTGCGCCATTATCATAAGGTTGTACAAAGGAAGTACATCCTTTTGTACCGCAGCAGTTGTATGCGTGAGAGTAACCACAGCAAGAGCAATAGCTGTTACCACCAGCACAGAGAGTGTATCTACTGGAACCAGCAGTGAAGTGGTTGCAGTGAGCGAATACAGTTCGGGTGGCATATGCTCCAGAACCACCAGAAGGTCCATTGGAACAGCAAAGACCAATAGAACCAGATCCACCACCACCAGTTACCTCAAACTTAATTGTGGTAGTTCTGCCAGGAACAGTCCAGAGAAGACAACAACCAGCAGTGCTAGCGTCAACCTGATTGTCATGGAACAAGTAAAACTGGTGAGCAACACCAGTGGAAAGACCCACAACTTGTCCAGGTCCCAGTGAACCGCCAATGACAGCTTGGTCTCCCTGAATCTGTTTATAACTTTGATAATTCGCCATTACTCTTATTGTAAATGGGGTTGTTCGTACTAGTATTTAGCAAAAAACATAACGAAAAGAAAGGGAGGTTGCCCTCCCTCATTGAAGAATCAGATGGTGATGATTCTCCAACCTTGTGTGCCATCGTAGAAGACCAATTCAAAGGCAGCACCCTCAGTGGATACAACCATGTCTGAGGCATCACCCATGATCGGGTTGCCATTTCTACCAATGGTCAGGTTGTTAGAATCGAATGTGTCTGCGACATCAAAGATTCTAACGGAGTCTCCCTTAACAGGAGATGCGGGAAGAGTAACCGTGAATGCACCACCAGAGGTGTCACAGAATGCTTGTTGTCTGTTAGCAAGAGTTATGGCACCAGTTGCATCGATATTAGCGTATGCACCGAGAGGCAACCATGCAGTACCGTTATAGAACTCGAAACCATTAGCATCGGTGTCATAACGGAGACCACCTTCAAGCAGGTCAACGCCAGTTGGGCGAGATGCCTGAGCACCACGCGGGGGAACAAGGATACCAGAGGTGGCATCCATCTTACCGCGAGTCAGGAAACCACGAACTGCTTTCTCGGTAGGAGCAGCAGTGTTGGAGTCACCTGCCAGAGTCTCATCAGAGGAGAACTCGTTAATTGCCTCACCGACCTGACCACCGATGGCACCCAGTCTCAGTTCGGTCAAACCTGCCAGGTTGAACGCGGAAGC
>CENO01021463.1_pt1 | contig 14353 bp, 13 predicted proteins | sample 530271 | NCBI WGS metagenome assembly CENO01 (sample SAMEA2619857, study PRJEB7988) | marine metagenome | biome: marine biome (ENVO:00000447); feature: surface water layer (ENVO:00002042); material: "saline water (ENVO:00002010), including plankton (ENVO:xxxxxxxx)" | depth 5 m | reverse complement strand
AATTCTGTAGCTACTGTACAAGAAGTGCTTGGTGATATGATGGGTGATGCTCCAGCTTGTCCTGATTGCGGGCATATTACAATTAGAAATGGTTCTTGTTACAAATGTTTAAATTGTGGAAATTCTTTGGGGTGTAGTTAAAGCTAGCCGATATATTTGATTAATCTTTCAATGAGATTATCAATGTTGTATTGAGGGTTCCAACCTAATTTATTTATAAGGCTTTTTGGATCAGATATAATTCGTAAAGGGTCGCCTTCTCTTAACAATGAGTTATTAACTTTTACAAAACTATTGTATTCTAAATCGTAATAATCAAAAATAGTTTCAACAACATATTCGATAGTTACTCCTCTGCCTGAACCAATTACAAAATTTTCTAAATAATCAGAATTATTAATTAAATAAATGGCACTTGCTACATCTCCTGCAAAAGACCAGTCCCTAACCATTTCTAAAGATCCTAGTTCTAATGTATCAGCTTTATTGTCCTTAATAGATTTAGCTGAATTTATAATTTTAATAAAAAGATAATCATCATTTCTAAATTCTGACTCATGATTAAACATAATGCCGGATTTAATATTCCAATCCCCATTTTTTCTTAGATCATTAGTTTTTTTATAAACTGTATATTTTGCTTCTGAATATGGACTTCTGGGATTAAAAACTGAACCTTCATTTAGGGGTAATATATTTTCTGATGAAAACATTTCTGAAGAACAAGCTTGAAAAAAACGAGGTGTCATGCCTGCTGAAATACATGCATCAGTTAAATTATCAAATATCGTATTAATGGTAGTTTTGTAATAATCCGAATTCAAAATTGATTCATAAACTGAGCTCGGACCTGAGAGATTATATATTTCTGTTGGCTGAAGATCAGATATATATTTTTTAACAGAATTTAAATCAGTCAAATCTAAATTGTGAATATTTACATTAGAAAAATTTTTTACTCCTACAGCTGTTAAATTTTCATAAAACTTTTTATTTGCATTCCTAGAAATTCCGAATATTTTTATATTTTTATCATTTTTTAATAGTTCAGATGTCAAAAAAATACCATCTTGACCCGTTATACCCGTAATCAAAACTTTTCTATCAGCCATAACTTAATTGTATTCGACAAAAACCGCTATTCTTTTGTTGTATGAAAGTTTATTTGTCAAAAATAAATGAGTCTTGGATAATAGATAGAGTCCGTGCAGAGTGGTACCAATATAATAGAGCTATATCTACAGATTCAATAGATGAAGCAGATATAATTTGGATTATTTCTCCTTGGTTGTGGAAAAAAGAAAAAAAGAAGGCATTGAGGAATAAGCATGTTGTTTGTTCAATATATCACTTTGAAGATAGTGATTTTAAAGATAGTGGACTAAGAGATTTTAAAAAAAGAGATAAGTATGTTGATACTTACCACGTAATTTCAAGAAAAACTTTAAAAGAGCTTGAAAGATTAACAAATAAAAAAATTATTTATATTCCTTTTTGGGTGAATCAGAACATATGGTTTCCAATTGAAGATAAAGACTATCTAAGGTCAAAATACAATATTCCTAATAATTCTTATGTGGTTGGTTCATTTCAAAGAGATACAGAAGGAAAGGATTTAATTAGTCCAAAATTAATCAAAGGGCCTGATCAATTTTTAAAAATTGCTACTCAGCTTGATCAAATCCATGAAAATCTTATTGTTCTTTTGGCGGGTAAAAGAAGGCAGTTTGTAATTTCTGAATTGGAAAAGCTTGGTATAAGTTATGTATATAGAGAAATGGTTGACGATAGTGTTCTAAATGAGCTTTATAATTGTCTTGATTTATACGTTGTAGCCTCAAGAAAAGAAGGCGGTCCTCAAGCAATTGTTGAATGTGGTATTTCTAAATCTCCAATAATTTCAACTGATGTTGGTTTTGCATCTGAAATATTAAGCAATGATTCAATTTTTAATATGGAAAATTTTCTAGATGCTTCTCCAGATGTTGAAGTTGCATACAATAATTCAAAAAAACTTGCAATACCACAGGGATTTGAAAAATATGAAAAGATGTTTAGAGAAGTAATTCTTAAATAAAGTTTATTAATAGTAGGACATCTTCGTTATTATATATTTATTAGGGCGCTTAGCTCAGTCCGGCAGAGCGCTTCCCTTACAAGGAAGAAGTCACAGGTTCAAATCCTGTAGCGCCCACAAGGATTTCAAATTAGTAAAATGTCTTAATTTTTTCCAAGTCTTCTACGGTGTCAACATTTATCCATTTCTCTGGTTGTAGTTCTGAAACATGCAATTTTTTTTTGCTTATTAAATATTCCCAGACATCATGAAAATCATTAAATACAGCGGGATAATCATAAAGGTCATTTGTATTTAAAACTTGCAATCCAGACGCAATTAAGCCACTGCCTTTTTGATAATTCATAGACAGTATTTCATTTTTACTATTGATAGCCAATTTATCGTGATTTCCTTCAAAAGATTCTGTTGAAACAATTAATGATTTTTCACTTTTTTTATAATGTTCTTCTAATAATGAATTTAAGTCAATTTCCATCAAATTGTCAGAAGTTATAACTACTATAGGGCCATTTATTTTATTTTCTTTAAGGCTATTAAGCCAGTATGCATTTCCCTTATCTTTTACATAAATATAATCTTTAACTTTATAATTTTTTAAAGCATCAAGCATTTTTTGTTTTTTATAACCAATCGTAACTGTTACATCTAGGCTAAATTTCTTTAGAAAATTAATTTGATTAAAAAGTAGTGAATTATCTATTTCAGGTAAAAGTGGTTTTGGGGTGTTTTTTGTAAGAGGCAACATTCGCTTACCATAACCTGCAGCCAAAATAACCGCTCTATGTCTAATCATAAAGTTTAAAGAAATTCTTGATTAGGCTTGTTTGTTATTAAACCCCTAATTTCATCTTCATTGTATTGTTGAGCATTTAGTGAGGAGTAGTGTGTTGTTAAATCTTTAAATTCTTCATCTTGTTTTGGATTTAGTAAAAAGTATTCTTGATTGTTAAGCTCTATTTTTTTTGTCTTAGATTTCTCTTGATCTGAAATTAGGTATTCTAAAGGCCTATCTCCTGACCTTATTTCACCAACCGACCAGTCACAATTAAATTCTGAACACCAAACATCTAAAATCTTGCTAACTTGTACCCCTTTCATTGGAATGGATAAAATTTTTCCATAAATTTGATTCTGATTCTCAATTGAGTCTTCAATTAATTTTGTAGCATCATCGATTGAAAAAAAGAATCTACTCATTTCAGGACCTGTTGACACGACATGTTTTTCTTTTTTTGTCATTTCTTCCCATATGGGAAATACTGAACCCGTTGACCATGTGACGTTGCCATAACGAACACAGCTAAACCTAGTACTGTAATTTCCATCACTGAGTGTAAACAGTTTCTCCATTACCGCTTTTGAATGACCGTAAAAGTTTTCTATTGGAGACGTAGCCTTATCAGTAGATATTCCCAATACATAATCAACACCATTGTTAATTGATGATCTTAAGACGTTCTGACTACCTAAGATATTTACGTCAATACATTCATTAGGAAAACGTTCTGATAGCCCCACAAATTTTGTTGCTGCGGCATGTATTACAATTTCTGGTTTAACACGACTTATAACTTCATTAATTGAATGATAATTTGTTACATCTCCTGGTAAAGTCTCGAGATCAATATGACTTTTTAATTGTTGTAGTTGTTTTTGATTACGTGCTGTACAGTAAATCTCATAATTTTTTGATAGGTTTTTTGACAGGTTTTTACCTAAAAAACCACTTCCACCAGTGATAAGTACTTTTTTCATTATTTATAAACAATAATAACTTTAATTTTTTAAATTAAGCACTTATCCAACATTAGCTTATAGAATCTTTTTTCGTCTTTATCTTTGATTAAGTCAAGAATTTTATATTGATTATTCTTAAAATCATTATATTTTGGAGTTCCAATTTTCCATTGACCCAGAACTAATTGATTTATTTTTAAATATCCTAACTTTATTAAGTCTGAAATATCTTCTTCCTGATTACCTAATACAGAGATTTTGTTTTTATTTCTATTCGACAGTGAAGAAATTTCTGGATAATTAAGTACATCAGAGCAATGAGAAATACTAAAACAGTTTGAATTATTTAAATATTTTGAGCCTTCTATTTCAAAACTCCATGGGTTTGATGTATTTTTTAGTATCTCTAATAAAAATTCTCTTTTCCATATTCTCCATTGTGTATTTACTGTAAAACTATAGTTATTTTGGTAAACATAAATATCATCACCACTAAATTCTTTGTTATATTTTTCTTCTGGAGAAATGGATAACTCTGCACTTACGAAATTTGTATTATTTTTTAAGGCTTTATATAGAGTATTAAAATTTTCAATATTTAAATTTTTGCTTAATAAATAATCATCTAATGAAAAAATAATAAATTTATCATTTAACTTCTCAAAAATTCTATATAAATACGAAGACCAACTATCTACCCCTCCCTTTCTAAAATTACCTAGATTTGTATATTGACATCCATGTAAATTTTTATAATTATAAGTTCCATAATTTAAATAATTTACTTCAAATTGTTCAGGTAGGTATTTTTTTACTAGATAAGAGCTGGCTTTTAATATTTTTTTACTACCTCTGTGACCTGCCAAAAAAACTTTCATACTTTACAGAATTCTACAAATATTTTACGTTGGGTCCGTCAACAGTTGAGTAAAGTACAGGGTCTTTTATTTTATCGTAAATACTTGAATTTTTAATACGGTAATTAACCCAATTACCATAATAAGGTCTATAAATATCAATCACACCCGCAATAGCATCTATACCACTTCCTACTGATACTAGTGGAGCTGTAGCAACTTCTCTAAGATAATACATTAGAGTATTCTGCGAAAGCCCAATCCCTAATAAAAAAATATCTGGATTTGAATTTCTTACTTGTTTTCTTATGGATTTAAATATCTTTTTGCTATTAGTCAATGCACCTTTTTGAGGTATTGAAATAAGTTCATGAAATTTATCTATACCTAGATACTCTTTATATTCTGGGAATTTCATTAATTGGTCAATTAAACTCAATTTCGTTTCAGAACCAATTAATGTAATTTTATTAAATGATTGAAAAAACCACTTATTGGCAATACTTGCATAAAGATATTCTGCAGGATAATCTATATCTCTGTTTAAAACTTCCTTTATCATCTTAAAATTAATTATTTCACAAAAATATTTATCATGTAGATTTCCATATCTCTTAATTTCTTCAATATTTAATGGCTTGATAGTTCTCTTGATGTCTCGAACGCCAGGTTTGGTTGTTCCAAATTTTTCATTCTTAAACAATAAATAATCACCATCTCCAAATTTATAATAAGTTTTATTCAATGAATTTTTGGAATCATTTAGAATTTCTTTCTTAAAATTAATATAATCTTTTTGAAAATTCGGATAAATATCAGGGTTTTGATAATCTTTTTCAGAATCTAAATATTTAGTATTTTCAATATTATATAAATTATGCATTAATAAATAATGATACACTTTTTAAACACAATAATTAGATAAACAGCTGATATATAAATTTATAAATTAAAATTTAACTTGTAGAGAAAGATTATAAATGTGCGGATTTATTGGAGCAATTTCAAAAAATAATATTGATGATTCTAAAATTCAAGAAGCGGATAAATTTTTAGAATGCAGAGGTCCTGATGACCATAAGTGGATGGAAAAAAAATTAGATAAAGAAAATAATCTTTTATTTTCATTTCATAGACTTTCTATAATTGATTTATCCGAAAATGCATCTCAGCCAATGACTTCTAATAAGTATGAATCAGAAATTGTGTTTAACGGTGAAATTTACAATTACCCATCATTAAGAAAAGAGCTAAAAAATTTAGGAGAACAATTTACCACTTCGCATTCTGATACTGAAACTTTGCTTTTGGGGTTTTCATTGAAGGGGAAATCATTTGTTAATGAATTGGAAGGGCAATTTTCAATAGCTTTTCTTAATAGGAAAAACAATACTCTTACACTTTGCAGAGATCGATTGGGTCAAAAACCTATGTATTATTCAATAAATAAAAAAGAAATTGTATTTTCGTCAAATTTTAAATCAATATTATCTTATAAAAAGAATCTTAATTTAGATTTTGAGCAAATGACTAATTTTATCGAACTAGGTATCGTTCCATCGCCAAATACACTTGATAAAGATATTTTAAAACTTTGTCCTGGCGAGTTGGTTGAGATTTCACTTGATGACTTTACAATTTTAGAACAGTATAGGTATTGGCAACTAGAAGATTTTGTTGACAATAAAAACTTTGATGAAACAGAATTTTTTAAGCTATTTCATAGTGCAGTTAAAAAACGTTTAATTTCAGATGTTCCGGTTGCAAGCCTCCTCTCAGGAGGTATTGATTCTACCTCAATATTAAAGTCTTTAACTAAAATTAATAATGAACCAGTAAATACTTATAGTATTAATAATACTAATAAAAAGTATGATGAATCTTATTGGTCATTTTTAGCCTCAAAGACTTTTAACTCAAACCATATGTTTGAAAATATAGATGGGAGCAATCTTCAAATCAACCCTATTGAAGTCATTAAGTCTTTTGACGAACCATATGCAGATCCGTCAATTTTTCCATCTGACTTGGTTTATAAAACTATTTCAAATAAATATAAAGTTGCCATTTCGGGAGATGGTGGAGACGAACTTTTAGGTGGTTATGAAAAAATTCATCAATCTATAAACAAAGGATTTATTAGTTCAAAATTAATTTTTATTATAAAAAAATTAATTCCTAGTTTTTTTGGAACTGCGAATAATATAGAAAAGCTTTCAAACTCTTCTATCGAAAAATATAAATCTTTGTCTATAGATGGTCGCTTATTAAATGTTTTATCATTAAAATCACAAAACACTTTTGAAAATTTTTTAATCAAACAAGATATACCAATTCTCAAAAAACTCTTAATTGCTGATTATAAATTTTATCTTTCAGAATTAATGATGCATAAAGTAGATAGAACTTCAATGGCAAATTCTGTAGAAATAAGATCTCCTTTTTTAGATCATAAATTGGTTGAATATGTTATTTCTTCAAATTTAAACTTTTTTGAAAAAAGTAATCCCAAAAAAATTCTGAAAACTTATTTAAAAGAAAACTTTGATGATGACTTTTTAGAAAGAAAAAAAATGGGATTTGTGTTTGATCTAGAAAGTTGGATATTTGGAAACAAAGATATGATTTTATCTGAGATTGAATCAATTAATTATTTACAGATTAAGAATGTAAAAAAATTATTTAGATATAAAAGTAGGATAAATTCTATACGTATTTTAAAACTTTTTACAATGTCTGTTTTGATTAATGAATACAAATTAATTACAGATTAAGTTTTTCTAACAACTTTCTAGAAAAGTCATCAATATTATGCTTTTCTCTAATTAAGTCTTTTCCATTTTTGCCTACTTCATAAATAAGCTCTGGATTTTCATTGAGTTCATAAATTTTTTTTTGCCATGCTTCCAAAGTGTTTTCATAAACAAAAAAGATATTTTTTGAATCTATAAACAAGTTTGGATCCCAGAATCCTTCAGTTTTAGTAATCATTACAGGCGTTCCAGTACTCATTGCTTGTAGCGCAACACTTTGACCGCTTGGTTGAGTAGTTTCTTTGATTGGAAGAACAACTAAATCAGAATCTAAATAAAGATTCAGAATATTTTCATCAGAAATTACCTGCTTACGCCAGTCCCCCTTTATCTTTTTTACGTTGACTGATTCAGCATTCAGCAGTAAATCATTACTTGTTACAAAGTAGAAATTATATTGTTTGTTTGAGCTGGAAAATAAATTCATAAATTCAAAGTCTCTATTTATATCATTACCAATGAATAGAATATTTTCAATGTTCTGTGTTTTTTTACCAATCGATTTCCAAAACTTTGTGTCAACAGAAAAAGGAAGATATTCATACTTATGCGAAAAATTTTTTATTAAGTTACTAAATAAATTTAATTCGCCTTTACCAATAAATATGACTCTATTAGATATTTTAATTGATGACTTAATTATTTTTTTTGAAAAGAAACCAGAATTCAAATACTTTTCTCCAAGGCCCATAGGAAAAAATAAAATAGTACATTTTTTAAACAGTTTTATAAAAGCAATTATCAATACGTGAGAAAGATATGCGCTTTCATTTATAAAAACTATATTTTTTGAGTTAATTAGTGTACGAAAATTTTTTATATTAATTGCCTTAAAAAAATATATAGGTAGCCTTGTGGCTCTAATTATTAATTTATCAATTACTCCAGTTTTTTTATCAGGAATCTCAATAAACGTCGTATTTATATCATTTTTCTTTAATTCCAAAAACCCATAGAAAAAATCAGAAGCTGACTTGTCAATTGTTTTAAGCTTTTCTTTTCTACTGCCAGCATACACAAATGTTACATCATATATTTTTTTCACTTTAATTGCTGGATATGTCTTTGTTGATTTTCATGTATATCAATCATATAGTGGTGGTCATATTGAAACTCTTCTGGATTATGTGTTGAATTAATAATCGTTAAGTTTCCTGATTTAAGCCTCGTTGCTAAAATTTCTGATATTTGCTTCTTTGCTTCAACATCTAGGTTTGCAGTCGACTCGTCTAAAAATATAATCTCACAGTCTCCTACTAGTGCTCTTATAAAAGAGACTTTTTGCATTTGTCCGGAAGATAATGTTTTATTTGTTATTTTTGTTTCAAGAACATTATTTCTTTCTTCGTTAAAAATTTTAAACTCTTTAATAAACTCATATAATATTTCATCTGGAACATTTTCCTTTGAACCATATGTTAAATTCTCACGCAAAGTGTCTTCTAGTATTAATGGAGTAGCACCAACATAGCCTACATTTTGACTTGAGCTGATTATCTTTCCACTTGTTGGGTTTAATGCACCAGATAAGATTCCCAATAGTGTACTTTTTCCAGTTCCATTTATACCAGTAACTATGTAATGTTTGTTTTTTTTGAATTCAAGATTTAGATTACTAAAAAACATTTCATCACTATTCATAAATTTGAAATTTAAATTTTTAACTTTTATTGCATCAGCACTATCTGGGTCATTTTCTATGAATACATCTTTAATTGTTTCTTCATTTTCTTCAACTAAAAAAAGCTTTTCTAAGTGGACATGTGAACCAACTAGCATTGATAAGGCAGAGTTGACTGAAGCAAGTGTTTGCACAAGTCTTAAAGTTACGCCAATAAACTCTAAAGATATTAAAGATTTAAATCTTGAAATAACCAATAGTAATGAGAAAGTAAAGATCGCTACAAAATTAGGAACTGTGGCGTTAACATCTGAATAAATAAACTTTTTCTTTTCTGCTCTATAAAGATTTGATAAATTATTATTGAAATTTTTTAATTCGTTTTCTTGTGTTTTCAAAATTTTAACTAAATATAAATTATCAATTATTCTCTGGATGTTTCTTAAAGTTGTTCTTGAAAAATTAAAAGATTCTTCCATGGCTAGTCTGCCCTTTGCTAATAGAAATTTTGTAGGATAATAAAGTAGTAGCACCAAAACACCAAAAACACCTATAGTTTGAAAATTATCATAAGATAAATATGCTAAAAATATAACAACCTGTATAAAGCTAGAAGCAATATTTGCAAATGCATTAAAAAAGTATGCAATATGAACACTCAAAGTCTCTATGTAGTATGTGGCATCCGAAAGTGAGTAGTTTCCTTTTTTATACACTTCTTCAAGTAAGTAAACTTTCAGACTTTGTTCGACATCTTTACTCAAGGAAAAAATATTATATTTCCCAACAAAATTTAAAATATACCTGAAAATTACAATTACTGGTATAAATATTGGGTTATCAAAGATGATTTGTAAGTACTCGTTCTCAATGTTTACACTATCTGTCAAAATATTTGAAAATGATAAAATTATCAGAATATCTGCAAGGCTGATACTATTTGAAACTACCGCTGAAAATAAAATTCTTACTTTCTTTTTTTTAATTTTTGTTAATCTTGAAACATAAAAAATGTCTTTGATTATTTTTTTAAAATTTTTCACAATAAGTTTTTCATCATTTATTTAATCTTTTCAATTCTATTATCATTGCAAATATTTACAATACCTCATATTTACTTATCTAAAACTTATATAAAAAATTAACGTTTTTTAGTGTTAATATCGTAAAATAATTTTAAAAATCTAATTTACAGTAAGTTTAAAATTAATTCTTTTTTTGAAATTAATAAAACTAAAATGATTAAATGAAAGATTTATACTTTATTTTTAAACACCTTAAGACTAAAAAATATAAGAATTTGAATTCAGAACAATATAAATTTAACGTAAAAATATTATTCTTGTCATTCTTTCAAAAAGAAATAAATTATAAGCCTGCAACAACTTCTTTGAGGGGTAAAGCCAATTAATACTAAAAGATATATTTCTATGTTGCTTATGGGTGGATTGGGAAATCAAATCTTCCAGATTTGTAAAAGTAAAGAACTTCAAGATACTGGTTATGAAGTAACAATTGACACATCTAACTTTAGTAAATATAAAAGCTCTAAGGAAGATCTTTTTATTCATAGAGAGCAAATTTTAAACATTCAGGATTTCAAATTTAAAGAAAGTAATAGATTAATTAAAATCTTATTAAACTCATTTATCAATTTAGAAAAAAAAAGGCTTATTCCAAATTTTTTAAATCCATGCAATTTAATTCATGACAATAATATAAGTACAATTGATTTTAAAAAGTTCAACAAAATGATTGGTTACTTTCAAGATGTAGATTTGATATACAAGTACAAAGAGTTTTTAATCAATTCATTATCAGAAAATGAAATTATTCGAAACTCCTTCAACCAAACATCAATTAAAGGGTCAACCATGCTTCATGTCAGGAGAGGTGACTATTTAAATTTGGATGAAGCACTAAACTTGCATTTTTATAAAGAAGCTATTGATTACTGCTCAAAGAATATTGAAAACTTTACATTTGAAGTATTTACAGATGATTCTGAATGGGTCAAAAAGCAAAATATTTTTGATAATGCTTTAAAGATTCACAATGATGACATTTCTAAAGAAAATACCATTATTTCATTTTCAAATATGATTCAAAAAGAAAATTTTATCATTGGTAATAGTACGTTTTCTTTAATAGCCGCTATTTTAGGTTCATCTCAATACTCAAAATTTATAGTTGCTGATCCATGGTTTAGGAACAAGAGTAAAAATCTCAATTTTAAAAATAATTGGATAAAAATTAAAAATCAGAAATATACTTAACTCAGAACATAAATACCAGTGAATTAAATTGATAAAAAAAGATAACTTAAATCATCTTAGCCCAAAAGATATATGTAACATACTTGGATTTTTTGATTCAATTAACAACTCAAGTTATTGCATAATAAAAGAAAACTCTGAGTTTCCACTATTAAAGCTCCAATCCGATATTGACGTAATAGTTGAAAACTTTGAATTGTTTGAACAGCTTTTAATTCAATATTTTCACCAATTTAAAAATTATTCAATAAATAAAATTGAAAAAGGTGGTTGGAAATCATTTTTTGATATTTACATTGATAATGAATTTGTTATTAGATTAGATATTTATTTTAAAAAACACCCAACTGGTAGTTTGATTTTGAAAAAAAATTTTTACGATGATCTTTTTTCTGAAAAAACTGTGAAAACAATTAAATTTAATAGTCTGGAGTTTAAAGTAAATACGGCAAGTTTAAAATATGACATATTAGTTCGAATAATCGAACTATATTTGTATCCTTTTAAAACTCATCATAAAAAATATTTAAATCAAAATATAAAAGAAGTGGAAAAACTTGAATTTTTTATTCAGGAATATATTGATGTTGATGTAAAGAAAGTTTTAAAACGGAGTTTAGTTTTTTTCCTTGTCAAAAAATATCTGTACAGATTTAAAAACTTAATAAAAAGAAAAATATTATTCAATAAATTTATTGAGAAAATTTTTTTAAAATCTTTAAATTTTAAACACGAGGAAAAAAAAGTTATTGATATTGGTTGGACAAAGGTTGAAGTCTCATCCTCAATTGTAGTTCCGATTGAAAGCATAAATATTAATTTGCAAACTCATGGTGAATTGGTGGTCAGTAATATTAAAGAATCGCCTCATTATCATTTTATTAGTGGATACTCAGGTGATAAAAATTTTCCAAGTAATAATTACAAAAAATATCTTTTAAACCAATCAAAAGATATTAGTTCTAAATGCTTAGAACTAAAGATAGCTTCATTTATTAAACTTTATGATACCTATCAAAAAGAAGATACAGAGTTTAAATTGATAGTGCAACGAAACAAGAGTTTGTTTTTTAAAAAATCTCCTGTTTTGCTTGATGGTGTTCACAGATTAGCTATCTTAAAACTTGATGATGTAAAACATGTAAAATGCTATGTCAGTGATAATTAATGAATAATCAACAATTAGATAAACTGGATATTTTTCTTAATAAAGCAAGTTGGAGCTATAAAAAATATAAATCATATTTAAAATTGCGAGAAATATTTGTTCTTGAGTTAATAGATATATTTGAAAATAACGAGATTGATTATTATTTGTATTCAGAATTTAGTACCAAAAATAAACATGAGTTTCATAAGAGAGAGTTTGATAAATTTTATATTAAAAAATCTAATAGTTTTAAAGCCTTACAATCGGATATAGTTGAAAAAGAATTTGAAATATTTGATTTCAAAGACAGTTTGCTTTTTTTAAAAAAACAAGATGTCATTTTTGTAGTTCACCAATTTTCTAAATTAAAAACATTAGCAATCAAAAAACAAGTAGCATTGGGAAGTAAGAATATTTATATCGCCTATGAACCGTTAATTAACAATAAATTATCATCAAAAATAAAAAATTTTGTTACCACCTTTTCTAAATTTTATTTTAGAATCAAAATCTTAGGATTTAAAAATACATTTTTTTATGATAATGACAAAGTTTATAAACTTTCTTATTCAAAATTTTTAAATTTAACATTTGAACCAGAAGACTCTGTTAATTGGTTATTACGTTCGCGTCACTTAAATTTGATAACTAATAATAAGGAGTTTATCAAAATAAAAGACATAATCGGTTACCTAAAAGAGAATAATAATTTAGAAAACAAGATGAATAATGTCATTGAGGTAAATACTCAGCACAAATTTGAAGAGCCGATTCATTTAAATAGAAAATTTTGGGAAAGTGGAAATAATTTTTTTATTTACCCTATTTATTTCAGATATAGAAAAAATGTAATTCCATATAAAGAAAGCAATCAATATATTGAAGAGGATCCTGGCATTAATCTTTATTCATTTGAATACTTCGATAAGCTCCAGAGTATGACTGACAAAGAAGTTGAAGATTTTTTGCTTAAAAACCCTATCGAAATAACTAAAGATTACATAACCAGTGGAAGGCACAGAGTTGCGGCAATGATCGGTAGATTAGTTATAGATCAAAAATATTTAACAATGTATTTTAAACTAAAGTAGTTTTTTTAAACTTTTATGAATTTTTTAATTTTTTGTGTATAAAACCTAGCTTTTTTTAAATTTTTTTCAAAGAAACTAAACAAGATTGACTTAAATTTAAATTTTATTTCTATAAACCAGTCTTCTTTTATTTCGTAGGTATTACCAGGCCCTTCTTTTTTAAATTTATTAATTTCATCAACCCAATATTGAATTTTTAGTTTATTCAGATTCTCAAAATTTAATTCATTGGCCTTTGTTTTTAAAAAATCAATATTGATATCATTAATGTCATCAAAAAATATAACTGGCAACCCTTCTAGGTTTTTATAAGTTGAGTGATACTTTGTAACAGGAATAGATCCGGAATAAAGAGTTTCCCAAAATCGATGTGTATCATAACCATTTCCCCATGGGCAAAATACAAATTTATATTTGTTTAAATCATTTGCATACTCTTCAAGGGTTAGAGTGGGTTCTTTGACAATTGCCCAATCTAAATCTTCAAAATATTTTAAAGCAACTTCTCTTTCTTTATAATTTGTACTCTTTACAAGATTTATATATAACTTTTCTTCCTTTTTTCCTAAAATATTGAGCTTTTCGAAATGACTTGGCAGTAAATTGTTAGTCGTATAATTATTAGCAATCCCTAACGGTATAGGAATTAAATCTCTGTCATCATAGTCTGTATTTATTGCAAACCATTTTGATATTGAATTAGGTTTTTTTTTAAATAATTTTTGTTT